>Ga0123352_10017452_pt1 | contig 11438 bp, 4 predicted proteins | sample TergutLab28metaG_FD_89700 | JGI IMG/M metagenome (GOLD analysis project Ga0123352, IMG submission 89700) | Labiotermes labralis P1 segment gut microbial communities from Petit-Saut dam, French Guiana - Lab288 P1 | ecosystem: Host-associated > Arthropoda: Insects > Digestive system > Gut ...
CGTAGATGAGGTAGGACATGAATTCTTACATGTATTGGCGTGGGGGGGGGGTCCTTCCCAACCTATGGTCTGTCCCGTGAGGTGGACCTCGATGTTGGCCCTTATTCGAACCTTATATGAAAAGTAAACTTCATAGATAAAATTTTCACAGCTCTACATTTCCCCCTAGCAACCGCACAAAAATCCTTCCGCCTAGTAGTCTCTCTAATGTATGATGTCACAGTACCCACTGGTAATATAGTTCCCACTTCGAATGGTGGTCGGGCACACACCAAACTTTTATGGTGTTTCATGGACAGTTTTATGTCTTTACAGCGTTCTGCAAAGTGACCCTTTGGGGAATGCTGATTTAGTCGAAACGGCTTCACAGGGTTTAAAATCCTGCTGCGTGCATATGATTTTGAACTCCACCACGATATACTTTGCTATTAGATATTGTTTCGTGTGTCGTGTAGGTCTCCGAAACGTTCGTGTCCAACGGCGTCTCATCCCAAAATATTGTAAACTTAATCGTAGTGGTGTTTTGTCAGACGTCTTTACGGAGCTCACCACTAGACCCTCGAGCGATCGTAGTTATTAACAGCCACTGAACTGGTGAGCAAAAATGCACGCCTTTTGTTGTACAGTTTCTACCGACGCACAATTTTCATGGAAAAAAGCGGTTTGTGTCTGTCTTTCCCATAATCGCCTTTGCTGTGAATGTTTCGCTTTGGCATATATCAAGGGAAGAGCTTATGCCGGACATTCTATATAGTAAAGCCTGTTACATTTTTATACGCGCAGGGAATTTCCTGTTCGCAGTATGAATGTTATCGTCCCATTAATGCTTGGGCTAATCTGCTCTTTAAGAGAATTTCAGTCCGCTTTTAAAACTGTAAAACATAGCGCACATATCTTAATGAGTGTATACTGTGCGAAGTGGCTTAAGTGAATCTCGTATTTAATAAAGTAATTCGCACTAATCCACGCAGGCGAAACATTATGAAATCCATTTTTACCCATTACGTTCATTAAATTAATAAATGCCTTGAAATTAGTTATGATGTTCTTAAAAAGGCAACTTAGATACGAAGCTTAAAGTTATCACTAACATACACGGCAATATTACGGATTTCTGCTGTGTGACGCCATGTATCTTGGAAGTGCATAAGTTTCGTGCGAATCTGCTGCCTCTTACCCCACATCTATTCTATACACCTAAAGGGCGGGGTGTGTTCTAAAGTATAGGCACTGGTTCGCGATGCTACAGTAATTTTGGCAGGCACTTTGTCGCAAGAAGGGGTAAGACCAAGCTGTTACAAAGCTTCAACTTTAAATGTTATTGAAACTTGATCACGCCAAATCACAAAATCCGATTGAAACACGTGGATATGTGGACAGGTGTGACTGTCACCTAACACGTAAATAAAGTAAAACCTAACTTCGATAATCAATTAAAAATAAACAATAATTTCAACCTACCTGGAATGAATTTAGAGTAATAGTAAATTTAATGTCGAATGCATGTTTTATTTTTACTGAAAAAAATACCCTTCTTTGTGTAATTGTCTATTGTTCAGCAGTATAACATTCTTTCACGTCTTTCCCTTGTTTATTTGTCGTTTTTGGCGCAACAGCCCTCAGTGGCCTCCTCATTCACGAGGTTTCTATATCACACACAACGACGCACCACATTCAGTAGGACTCCTCTGGATGAGTGATTAGCTCGTCGCAGAAACCTCTACCTAACAACACACGACACTCACAAAGGACAGACATCCACGCCCCCGGTGGGATTCGAACCCGCGGTCTCAGCAGGCGAGCAGCCACAGACCCACGCCTTAGACCGCGCGGCCCCTGCGATCGGCGTCTTTCCCTTACTGTACATATTTAATTATGTTCGTAACTAATCTACTTGAATAATGTCCTCATTAATATTCTAATTCCTGAGCTAACAGAATGCCAGTCGTCTTCCATGAAGTTTCAACTTCTCTCCAGCATTTACTTATTCATCTTCACCTAATTTTGCCTAAGCCCTTCGTTTGGGCGCTGTGCGAATCTGCACATGCAGCACCGTTAACTTGATTACATATCCGTGCTGGTACGAGGGCCTGTGTTCTGCCATGCTGATTGTTGTTCATTTCTTTAATTCTGGTCTAAATGACAAGGCCAGATGTGCCTTACACGCGGCTCAAATTGAAGTGTTCTCGGAGAACAGCCGGGTAAAGCTACAGAATGCAAATCTCAGTCTAGTTTAGTCATATCGTATGGAAACTGGAAACGTAATCAGAAACGGCAAGTCTTGCAGTTTTCACGCTGCCATTAAACTCCACCTCACCTAGCAAGTTAATAACATGTAGCTATCGGGAATGACAAATAAATTAATATCTACGAAACTCTGTCCTGAATATGGACGGAGCAGAATCCTCAGAAATATCTGTTCACAATATTTGTACTTCCTGAACCGCAGTCAGAAAAAAACAGTAAACAAAATGGTTTAGAATTAAACGTTTGACCTCGCTTAAATACTATAATTTCTCGTTGAATTTCGGCTAGCCTTATATTACTTTTTATAGGCCTATCAGCGAATGGGACATATAATAATGTAATTAATCTTATGGTAATATTGCCACTTAATCGATAATCGTGAACATGACCGAAATGTCCATGTCAAACAGTTGGCCGCCGGTCAAGTAGTGCCCTCACTTTAACAGTCCCGATTTCATTCACATTTAACCACTGGATTATAATTTCCGTCCTGTAATAAGCCTAACGTCGCTTCAAAACAAGACCAATTCTCCCATCGAGTCCTTTAAAATCTGTTGATTGATTGAGGGCGACAACGACAAGTACATTTTTGTGGAAGTTTATTGTGTGCATGTGGACAAGGTTTGTTCAGGTGATTGGAGTTGGCTCATACTCCCTGTTTTCTGATCTCTGGAGATCGTTATTGCCACACAGCCCATAACTGCTCTTTCTTTTGCCTTTTTAAGTGACTGGTTCTAATTCACACTTAAATTTACATGCGACTTTGTGTTTTAAACAAATTTTGTCCGGATAAAACAACATCAGGGAAAGGGCATATGATATTTTAAAACAACGCGAATGTCTACAGGCTTAATCCAAATGGATATGAAAGTTACATAAACATGCAGTAGCTTTACCTTCATCATTTCACAAACAGTGGCAGCAGCACTGTCCTAATGACTTTCAGCCTCCCCTCACCAGCCAGCCTCGCTTCATCAGTGTGGAAATAAATACAATTTTCGGAATGAAAGTGCCTCTTAGTACACACAAAAATGGCAGCCGTAAGTACTGCTGCATAATACTGCTGTTATCGCGTGTTATGTGCCATATATTGCAGGGTCACAGACGACGCTGGTGATAGGAATAGTTCTGTCAACTTACTTCATACAAACGCGGCCCTTTAGAGGTTTCGGCCTGCTGTAATTACATTTTACTCCTGGGAATCGGTCCTCAGAATTCGTTCTCGTAGTTTAATTGACTTCTGTAGTGGTCCGGCTGTACGTTGTCCAGCTGTAAGCCTGGGATCGAGGTTTCGAATCATCCCGAAGCATAAATTTGTGGATGTGTTTTAGGCGCGTTCGTATAAGTCGCGAAGAACGCCTCTGTGCTTCGTCATGTCTGTCCGTCTGTCGGTCTCCATCTACCAGCGCGGATCCCACTAGACGGATATTTTGTGAGATTTTATATTCGGGACTTCTACGACAATCTGTCAAGGTACCCCAGATTTGGTTAAAGTCGGGCGCTACATGAAGACGTTAAGTACATTAATTGTTGACAGTATCTAGTAGCTCGATAAACATTGCAAAGGTAAAATACTATTTAATTTCCACGGCAAAAATAGTTACGCAAACGCGCGAATGTGTTACTTTATACCTACATTCTCTCTCTTGCTTTTTCTGTGTTAGTGTTGCTCTGTATAGGAAGAGGGACTTGCAGTGACCCAATTCTCCTACCATGAAATCCTACTCAATGTCAAAACAACAAGATATATAAAGGCGGAAAATCGTTTTTTCCTGTATCGTGTCATGTTGCGCTATAATCATAGTTCTAATAGACAGCCAAACAGATATCGTGTGCCTATGGATATCTTTAGAGACTTTATTCCTATTTCTCTCGCCCTTTGACACCGAGTTCTGAAAAAGGTGGTTCTTAGCCATACGCGTGATTCTAAGTGAAATCTGAACGTACAATTGAGAGGCGAATTGAATGTCAGAAGTGAAGAATAAAATTCCTGGGTTTTCGGGTTTTTTTAATGTTTTGTTGGCCGTGCGTCCCTCTATAATCTTCTAAATAAAGCCAAATTGGTGCACAATTTACTCTTAGTACATTTATCATTCTCAATAAATAAAATATGAATATGCTAAGAAAAATTGTGCCCCAAGTTGGCTTTATTTACTAGATTTCTGGGTTTCCATGTTTTAAAGGACGTTGTGCGTAGTAATTTTAAATGATGTGTCAGTTTTTCGAGACGAATTTGGATGATGAGGGTTTAGAGCTACTAAATTATTTTTCATTATTGAAATTGCTTTTAATGCCACTTAATCGCAAAATATTACATTCGTTGGGTGACGACGTCCCTTTGTGCATTTCTCAATAAGATGCTAATTATCCGACCAAACACAACATATAGATCTAGTACAATAGTCTGTTATTAAACACTCCAGCGTGTTTTGGCTGTCCAGGTCAGCCGTCATCGGGTAGATGTCGGATGCACAAAAAGCACCTGACTGAGGATTACACAACGGCAATATGTCAGCCAAGATTGTGCTACCAATCCGGTCTCTCTCCCCTCATATTCCTTTTTGTATTTCCTGCATCAATCTGAAAATAGCTGATCTGGACAGCCAAAACCTGTTGCAGTGTATAACAAAACACTATTATACTAGATCTGTATTTTGTGTTTCGTCCGATAATTAGCACCTTACAGATAATATACCGATTGCTCTTATTCCTTCGAAGCCTGCAATTTATGTAGGTAATATTTTAACATTTACTACATAATGAGGAGCTTAATGATCTGTACTCCTCACCCAATATTGCTCGGGTGATAAAATCGAGAAGAATGAGATGGGCGGAGCATGTAGCGTATATGGGGGAGAGGAGATGCGTATACACGGTTTTGGTGGGGAAACCTGAGGGAAAGAGACCACTTGGAAGACCCAGACGTAGATGGGAGGATAATATTAATATGGATCTTCAGGAAGTGGGATGTGGGAGTATGGACTGGATCGAGCTGGCTCATGATAGGGACAGGTGGTGGGCACTTGTGAATGCGGTAATGAACCTTTGGGTTCCATAAAATGCGGAGAATTTCTTGACTAGCTAAGAACAGGTTAGCTTCTTAAGAAGGACTCTGCTCCATGGAGTAAGAAAGTAAGTAAGTACGTACGTAAGTAAGTAAGTAAGTAAGTAATATTTTGACATTTAGTCCCATCTGAAAGAAAGAACGATTACTGCCTGTTGCAGATACCGGAAGGTCAGAGTTGTCTGGTGCAACAGTCCCTGTTTGTTACGAAAGTCGTATAAAACAGAAACTATGTGAGCAAAATTCTTAGTTGTTTAATGTAAAACCATGTGTTTTTTAAAATAGCTGCCACTGCTGGAAGATACAAGGGAGTGTGACAAAAATACGAAGCATTCAAACGACTGCATTAAGAGTCGTGACGTCATAATTTCGCACATTCGCACAGCAGTGCGCACTACTGTCGCAGCGGCCGAATGTACGGTGTGGTCATAACTTCATATACCGTACCGGCATTCTGACACATTGTCGCAGTCGCCTCGTGAGTCTGTCTGTTCTAGAGGGCGTCGCATGTCAGCGGTGAATGCCATACGGTAACTGCAGCTGTGCAAATGACATCGGCATAGGAAGCGAAATAATGAGGTGAGCACTGGCGAGATTACCACAGTGTAATTAAACAGACATCGTGCCTCTGGTTGCTGACGAAATGACCTGAGGATGTAGTAGGTTTACATTAGACAAACGTGATGTCTATCTTATGAGAAATAACGAAAAGTAGTTACACAAATATATAGATATATTTTATTATAATCAGCGTAGCCACCTACATGTTTCACCATCAGTATTTCACAGGACGTTCTATGCAATATTCCTTCAAAAAACACCTCCCTGTAGATGGTCACAACAGGCTGGCCGAAACATGTAGTAGGCTACGCTGATTATAATATAACAATTCTACGTGTCTGTTTTCATACGTTTTTGGTTATTTTTCATAATAAATCGTCATTGCATGGTCGTTAATCATTTCAAAGTCATGTCCGTCATTCTTTCAAAGCACCGTGAAAAGTTCACCTGCTGCAATATACACCGATTTCGTATTCCCCCGCAGAGTGTAGGATTGACGTATTTCGTATGAACCTCACAATAAACTGCGAATGTTTCCTCCAGCAGCTTTAATCGGCTTTTATTTGTAGTCGATATGCATTGTGTTTACATTGCTCAGACGTCACACATTTAAATCATGATATTTCAACAGCCTTCTGTAGCCGCAACTTTTTGGTATATTTGTTTATTAGGTAGAGTGATTGCTTGCCTCCGCCTTCCATTACAAATTTAAACTACCAACGTATATTAAAGAACCGTTGGTGTTAAAAGTAGGTAGGGTTACCTACAGAGAGATTTAAACGGAAAAAACCCGTTTAGCAGCAGATAACGGAATTGGGTGACTAACGCTGGCAGTCAAATAGGCGAGCGGCACGAGTGAGATGGTGCAGAGTGTGGTCGATGAAAACAGCAGGTTATTGTTTCTGGAGGGAAGCGACAGTTGTTTTCTTTTCTGTTGTGAGAATATGAATTTTGTTTGCTTAACTGGATAAGAGTAGAATTTACATCTCAAATACAGATAAATACATAAACAAATTGAAGACTGTGTGGATCCGATGAACCCCACCCGTATCCCGTAAGTAGTTTCGCCTAACGCAACGAGCAAGTCAGGGCAGACGAGGTACAAATGAAGATCGCGTATAATTCTTTAAACCGTTTTGAATTAATTCTTCATTTAATTAATCTATTCATTGTCATGTAACAACGCTTTCGGTAACACAAACTACATGGTACTGAATGAGAGGATTTAAAGAGTAACGAATCTGAAAAATTTATAGAACAAAATGGATGACCCAGTTTGAGGAATTTGGAAGACCACCGTCAGGATACTGTTTCGAGGAACATGTCTGAAAACCATAAAGGGATGTAACCTAGTTGGTGCTGCTAGGTCACTGAACGTTTGCTGTATGTATCTGTGAAGAACAACAGATGAGATTAACTGTTTGTTGTTACGTCGTTGTTGTTTTACATGCGTGTTTCTTCATTACCTTAATTTGACAACAGAATTCCTGTTACCACACTGGCAATTGCTACGCGTCCCTTTGATATCCGGCTGTCCCTGACGGCCTCTGCGGGTACGAGATGCACAAAGCTGTCGGTCAGTGGCAGTAATCACACTGACACGATAAACAGCGTAGGTAAAGCCGATATTGCATAATGATTTTGTAGCTAACACCGGCAGCAACGCACAAATTAAATCTGCTGCATATAAAAACTGCAGAACATGTGACCGCGTTTTGATTATATTGGATATCAGGGAGATCTGGTAAATTGTGTCGACACGTTTAATTTAGGTAAAAGTCGAACAATAATGGATAGACCTAATATACATGAAGAGCTACTCGCTAGACAATGTTTTCAACAAACCTTGTAGTGGAAACTAATCACATTATACATCATTTGAACACTACGTTTTCTGAGTGACGCAGTGTAGTGTGACAGCTAGATAATTGTTGCTTCCATCAGGTAAGAAATCGCTGTTTCATAGTCAATGCTTTTTACGTGAGTCTTAAGGATTTCGATAGAGTTAGAAGCGATTTTGATGTTTTGGCATCTCAAAAGCGACAGAAGGCTGCAGAATCAATGCTTGTTTCATGTTTAGTTAGATTTGTAACCGTATGTAAACTGGTCCCACAATATCTTGGTTACTATGCTACGCGGTTGGCTTCCGAAGAGTTTTGGATCGACTCTCGGCAGAGGCAAGAGGCCTTTTCTTCAAAACGTCCAGATAGGATTTGTAGTTCGTCCAACCTCCTAGTCAGTGCGTGTCGCGGGATCTGTACACGGTGGGTGAAGCTGACCACTGACCCCCTTATAGTGCGAAGATCAAAAATGAGTTGAGCTATAATTTCACTGTCCCGTACACATTCATGGCGTGCACGGAGACAAATTTGACTCTAATCTATACAAATTTAAAAAAACTGTCATCTTTTATCCAGGAAGTAATATTGTTTGCGACATTGCACAACATCCTATAAATCTGCGTGATTTCAGGCTTCCGCCGCGAAGTAGATGAGCAATGCGCTATTATAGGTTATTACGCAGCGAGTAGTGGTAATTCCTTACCGACGTTTCGGGACTGATAGATTGTCCCTAAAAGCCCGTAAGGAATTACCACTACTCGGTGAAAAATGGCCCAGCAGAACACAGTTCTGTCTGTGTAGCTCGTTTAATTTATCATCATTTCCATGCCTAACTCCAGGGAGTAAGATTATAGTCTTCCATGAGCAGTCACTCAATCAAATAGTGCAATATATTCACCGTCTTCAGTTGAAACCGAAGTTTCTTTACCATTGTCACAAGAAACGAAACTGGACCATGTTAAGGTTCTGTAATATCCCTTTTATTATTATGTCCTAGGCCGGGAAACCGGCTATTCTGATTGAGGCTTTCATGGCTTTCCTTAGTCCATTCAGACAAATGCCGTTGTGATTTTTGAATTTAGATTTCTGCCTATGTCTTCCATATCCTTGTCCTATACGGGAGGACGGGTCTGTTCGGTGTTTGAAGAAAATCCAGGGTTACCATAACAAGAAAAAGGACATTTACCACTTATCGAACACAAAAAGAGGACAGCTTGTGTTTTCATCAAAAGCGCACAAACAAAAAATGACACTTAAAGAAATTTGGTGTGTCATTTCTAGACACGTGCATATTTCTCAGCGGAATAAATTTTCTTCAGAAACATAGGAATTTGTTTAACTATGAAAGTCTTCGCAAGACTTATTCTTAAAATTGTACTGCATAATTCGAGTTCCATTAATTGAATCAACAAACAAATTCTTCATCTATTTTGTCCATTGACTCTGCATTAGGGAGAAATCTGTCTAAGCGTTCCCATTACGGGCGGGAATAGCAAAATAACGCTTTACTAACTTTAACGATTCTGAATGACTCGAAGCATAATTACCTTTATTGAAATATTCTGCCCATTTTTTTATCTGACAAGAGGGAAGAAACTCTGATATTTTTAAAAAAATTTTTACCGTATTATTTTAAGAAGACAAAAATTATCTAAACATTTCGCATCATCAATAAAAATACTTTCTGAAAGTACATATTAAATGGCAAGTTTAAATTCTTTCCAAGATGTAGGATCACTTAAGCTTAAGCCGCAAAATGCAGACTATTCATCATACTGCTTCATCCCACACATTCAGTTACTCTAAACAAGAAATATGAAGTCCTACTACACACTGATAAATTTTTTGCACCCTTCATCATAGCCATCCTCCAACATTTGTACCATCAAATGTGTGATTTAAAGTGTCACAAATCTGGAAGCTAACTTCTCAAAAGTGGATGGGTGAACAGTGTGAAGAACTGTCTGCATTTCAATTATTGATGTTCCTTCTCGCTGCACTGTCTCCACTTTTGGTTGAACCATACAAATGAAGAGTGAATGTGCTACAAAAAGATTTAAAATATTTCCAAAGTTGTCTTAATTACAGCAACTAGCTTTGACTGAAAGAGAAAGAAGGGCTTTAGTGCTGACGATGTATGCAATAGTCGCTCCACTGCAAGTAGAATTTACAATCGTCTTGTCTCACAATGATACGATATTTGCTTCTATTCAACATCCACAAAACTGCAAAACTCTTTCAGTGATTCACTTCTAAGGGTGTAGTAAGTAAATACAAGTCTTTCAAACAACTGACTAAATAGCTAAGTCTAAAGAGTTCATTCCATGATGTAAACAATTATTTAGGATACGAGAGGGACAACCCACAAAAATAACTTTTCTTTTACTGAATCTTTCATATTTGCAAAAAAAAAAAAAAAAAAGTGGAGGTGCGTGCTAATCCCCCTAACATTATGTTACATTTTTCACCTGAAACGCCATGTATTTTGAAGTAAGATCATTATTTTCTAATGTCTCGTAAACATACTGTGCAATAAATTATGTTACTTACACCGTAAATATTCTTACAATTAATACAAAAACAAAAATACGCACTGAATAGAGTATTAAGCTCCTACATGTTTCGGCACCAGAGTTGCATCCTCAAGGAACAGAGGAATAAAGTCCGGTACGCTAATCTACATAACCTGGACGATATCTCTTCGGAACACAAAATATCGAGACAGATATTTGTACACATACTGCATACAGAATATAAATAGCTACAAACGTGTACCTGGAACAGCTATCATATAGATTGAATATAATAACATTTTAATTTTTGTGCTTATCAAATTTATGTGCTTTAGAATTTTAATACATTAATCATTCCAGTAAGAGCGATTCAGTACCTAGATTCGCGTACTGGACTTGTACTACTTTGTTCTAAAAGAATCCCTGAGGATGACACCCCGGTACCGAAACATGTAGGAGTTTAATACTCGACATGAATTGTATTTTATTCAGTGCATATTTCGTTTCCTGTATAATACTGTGCAATAGTTTGTGCTTTTCCGTTAAGTTCACTCGGAACATCCAGTAGCTTTATCTTAAAACCACCCTCTTCCCAATTAAAATCTTGAATCAAGCCTCGGAGTGTTTTTAACGCCAGGTGGCTGCTTGCATCTGTCGCTACTCCACAAAAAGAGTGTTTGCCGTAGATGCCTTCACAGTCTCAGTTGCATGATGTGAAATCACACCTCTTATAATAGCTTCCATTTTCCTTCTTGTACTTGTCAGCTTTGGAGCTATTTCTCAGTAGAGAAATCTTTCTCTTTTAAGTTACTAGTGCAATCTGTTGATCTGGAACTACTGTGATGTTTCACACAATGAAACGCTAAAGTGCCCTGTGCAGCATGTACTTCATCTCCTTTTGAGTCTGGCTGCACAAAGAAGTTAGTTATTTCAAATGAAATGCTCACACATCCAATATTCTTCGTATGTTTTGTTGTTTCCAAATGCGCTACAATGACTAACGTTTCTTTTTGAACGAAGTCATTCCGTGGTGTATTGATTCTATATATTCACTTTATTAATTTATATTTCAGTCAACACAACTATATAAAAAAAGCATAAGTTAAAGCGACATGTTTCGACTTAAAAAGTCATCGTCTGTACAATGTGGCTGCGCGCATTCGGGATCCCAGATGGCTCACAATGTGTGCTGTGATTCGTACCGTGTACATA
>Ga0123352_10017453_pt1 | contig 11437 bp, 5 predicted proteins | sample TergutLab28metaG_FD_89700 | JGI IMG/M metagenome (GOLD analysis project Ga0123352, IMG submission 89700) | Labiotermes labralis P1 segment gut microbial communities from Petit-Saut dam, French Guiana - Lab288 P1 | ecosystem: Host-associated > Arthropoda: Insects > Digestive system > Gut ...
GAACTTTGGATATAGGTGTTTTGGGTTATATCGGTATAGTTTGACCTAAGGAACACTCTCCCGAAGTTAGGTCCTTTCCTCCTGGGACACCCTGTATATACTGATACACACACACACACATATATATATATATATATATATATATATATACATATATACACACATCATACATACAAACATACATATATATACATATATCTATACATACGTATATGTGTGTATATGTGTATATACATATATATACAGGCACACACACACACATATATATATATATATATATATACATATACACATACACACCAGTAACGACTGAACTTCGTCTGTATACATTCTATGTATAAAAGACTTAGTTCCTACATTGCTTAGAACATGCTCCTTCTCAAATACAGAGCCCGATCAGTGAACATTGTTTAGGAAAACGTTCACTACTGAGTGTGAGAATAATATGAAGCAAATAAATACGTTCAGTGTGTAAAACTCAAAGTTTTTAAGTGCTAGAACAGTGCTACATATAGTTGCCACTGAAATTTAAATGGTTAAGGTACATAACTTAATGCATGACCTAGGAATCCCGCATTATTGCAATATATCTAGTTTATGACTCTAATCTTCTGTTCCTATTCGTAATGACTAGCAATTCCGGCATCTTCTGCTACCAACTCACTAATAAAATACACATTTTGCCGATGGCGTATCATTTTTATTTCTCGCAACTCTCGACCCACGTACTTTTGCGTCATGTTGTAGATCATCTAGTTGGATTTAGGTTTTCATCAAACACAAAATATATTGTACACTTTATTACTTTAAAACTCGCTACAAATTTCCACACATCACACCACCATCAAGCTACAATATCGCAAAATAATAAATTAGACAGTAAATATAATTATTACATTATCAAAGTCTAAACATTCACTATTCTGAATGAAAGATTCAACCTCCTCGAACACAAACGAACACCATAATTATCACAATTCAATAAATGTGGAACACTCATATTTACGCAAAGTAAAGATCAACAATTGTATCATGTGCATTGTAAAAACATCCAGAAACAACACCAGTACCTGAAAGCACGCCATTAGAGAACTGAGGCAGTGCGACACAGTAAATAAAGACGTCTTCAGCCCAACGTAACATAACATTACATTCTTCAGTGAATACCTAAATAGAAACCTGATTATCCCCTTAGATTTTAAGAACAGTTTAGTCTTCCAGTGTTCATAACTCTGTTATTGATTACATTTAACAACTGCTATCGCAATAATAACCGAAACGTATTATAGTACATTGTAATGCCGACTCTGATTACCGCTAACAATCACATTTCCGACTCTGGCTGCCGCTAGTAATTATAAAGTCAACTCTGATTACCGCCAACAATCACATGTCCAACACTTAATACCGCTAATAATCATAACGCCGACTCTGATTGCCACTAATAATCATAGTCCGACGCTAATTACCGCCCTCACTCACACTTTAATAAACGCTGGGAACCTTCCATTTACGTAATTTCTACATGAAATAACGTCTTCTTGTAGTGCAGCACAATAATTCTTAAAACTTCCTGGTTTTTGGAACAGTAACAAAGCAGAAAATATTCCGTTTCATCCTTTGAAATTATGCCACTAACAGTTGATTACTGGCCCTCTAAACAGCGCCACATGCGATACCACAGTGAACGCCTTTCCATGAGTAAATCGAGGACGCTTCATATTCAGCCACAATGAATACTGTTATTTAAAATTTACACAAGAGGGTATATTAAATAACTTCCTGGATATTCATATACCCTGATTATTTGGGTTTTGTGAAATGGTTGCGCCCCCTTACTTGGGAAGTATGCAGGTTTCTCTTCCTCAGTACTTGTCGTTATCTTTATTAAATGCAAGCATTCAATAAGAGCAGTAATAATAGTAACAGTCAATAAAAACAAAGCAGACGGCAAAACGATGTCATTAATATTACTGCTTGCAGTAATTAAATCATGATGATGTACTGGGTGACACTTTCAACAAAACGTGTAGTATATTTGCAAAAGATTTATAATGTATTAATATACAAAGTAGGAAATTAGATTTATAGTCAAACACGCTTTTGTGGATACTTATTTTGCAACACCAAAAATTAATGTTGTAGTTCTTGTTTTGTGCCACTCTAAATGTTTGTAATTCGTCCTAGGGATGGAGACAGTAGGATACTTTGAAATATTGAGACTTGTCTACAAGACTACAACGGGTCACAATACACCTTTATGATTACTGCTGTGAGATATCCAAATCTCAAGAACAATTAGGACACTTTCAAAGCCGAACCCACAGCCTTCAAGTAACAGAGCAATGAAATACCTCTATGAGCAGTATGATCAAATCAAGAAGAATGAAACAGAGATGGGGGTGCAGAAATACGAAGGTGCAGGAGGAACACATAGGCCTACGTTTTAGCTCGAAAATCTCACAGAAAGAAACAATGTGGGAAACTAGACGTAACCGAGAAAATAACATTGAACATTACACAAATTATGTGAATTTAACGGCCCTCGCAGCTGTGTAGCTGAGTATTTCCTTTTTCTCGTGTACTTGTATTAGGCTAAGCCAGTGGGTAATCAGATTCCAAAATTTCGAGACAAAGTAGTGTCCTTCTCTTGAAGAATCTCTTTGGATATTTCCACCCTTTTAAGGGTGGACAATATGCCAGGGTCTGCTTACACATTCACGCAGCGTCCTCCCTCACAAGAATGGAACCATGATCCAGATTGATCTGAATGAAAAGGTGATGTGCAGGTATGCAAATCAGACGGTCAATGAAAGCATTACATCTTTTGACAAGATGAGAAACTCTCGGATTCCTATAAAACATAGTGCTCCAGTGAGTTAGTTGCAGACTTAAAACACCATCTGCATATTTTTTCCATTAAAACAAATGAATAATTTAGATATCAATGACAAGCCAAGGTAATTAATGGTGAGCATATTAATGGCAACAAATAGTTCAGCAGGAAACAGGACAGAAATGTAAAAGTAGATTTATGGGACACTAGAGGCAGGCATTTAACTAGAAAACATTTTACGCTTAATGGCTTCATTTGCAGTTAAGCTATTGCCTCTCCAACAGAGCCTAAAGCAGACTGCAACCCTTGCGTTTGTCCGTGTGTCTGCGTTCCTGCAAATTCTCTGTTTTCGCGTCAATACATTTATTAGCTATAATACCCAGTATGTGTGACGACAAACTAAAATACACCAGATAATACGCGACAATTAAACTTTTAACTCTTTAAAGCCCAGAGGTTACTTTACGTACCACCTGGCTTAACACTTACAAAATGCTATGTTGTACCCTTAAAATGCACTATGTGTGTGTGTGTGTGTGTGTGTTTTAGTATGGCTCTCAAAACAAACGGCAATTATTTCCTTATACCGCATTATCTAACTAGTTTATATAACCAAGATGAAATACGACCTTAATCTTTATATGTAATTCAGGTTAATGTTAAGCTTCAAAGAATTAAGCACATTACAGACGTGAAAAAAACAGTATCGGGGAAATGAGCAAAAATTCTCACAGCTTGTTACATCACAGCAGCAATGATAACATAACACATAACTTTTTTTTCATAATTTTTAGGCGCGTAGTCATGTCTGTCCCTTCGTCCGTCCTTCTGCATGGAACAACTCCGCTCCCACTGGACGGATTTGCTTAAAATTGTACATTAGGGCATTCTTTCGAAAACTTGTCTAGAAAGTTCAAGTTTCATTAAAATCTTACAAGTATAACATGTACTTTACATGAAGACCTATGTACGCGTGCGATCACACCTCGCTAAGTTCTTCTTAGAATGAGAAATGTTGCGGAAGAAACTGTTGGGAAAATCAAAACACACATTTTATGTTCAATAACGGTTTTCCGAAAATAGTGTCCTGTATGAGATTGTGTGGAAAACTATGATGGAGCCAAAGAGGCCACAGATGAAAATATAATACGGCGCATGCGCTTCGCGTGCTGAATATCAAAGGTTATAGACACACACTCAGAATACATTATACATTTCTTTTCCACAGCCACAATTGTTACTCGATTGCGACTCAGTGTTACTATATAGTACGTTGCCTGTCTTGTTGAAATTTGTAGCATGCTTAGAGTAGTATAGCAGAGAATAGAAATAAAGGAAATGATCACAGCAGTCAAACACAACAGTATTTTATATTGTTCTTAAAATATATTATAACAATATGGGCTACATGTTTCGACTTCTATCGAGTATTTCTTGAGGGCCTGAAGATGACTCGATAGAAGTCGAAACATGTAGCCCATATTAGTATAATATATTTTAAAAGCACCATAAAATACTGTTGTGTTTGACTGTTGTGATCCTTTCCTTTATTTCTATACTTCAAACACTTCAGGATGGTACATATTAAGTTTAACAGAGAATGACTGGGAAAATCTAAAATAAATATTCACCCTTAATAATATCCTATCAAATTACAACGTCCAAGTTTGTTTTCGCATACTCCTGTAGTTACTCAATTGCATTCCTTTAAGAACTTTTTGTAAGGCATGTGAAAGCACTGCACTTATTACATAAATGTCATGTTAAAATTTGCCCATAGGTTATTTTGTGTTCAAATAAGAGTTTCAGTTTATTCCGTGACACTATACTAGGGATATGTTGTTATATTTCGTGTTATTGATGACATTTGAGAACCCTGAACCTCATGAGTAACAGGCAAATAAATTGCAGACATTAGTACGGCGGAAATCCCAAAATGGCCTGTGTATCAAAAATACCTCAGACAGTGGGCGATATCCAAATCATATTCTTATAATTCCCTGTTAAAATAATTCACATATTATCACATTTTGAGAAAAACGTGTCAAAGCATGGGCCTTTTCGAAATGAGTGTAACAACATTACAAATTCTTTCTTATAAATGTAAATATATTTTTATCCTTGATTTTAAGTGATTTATAGGGTACAATATTTTTATGGACAATAAAAGGCAAGAATATTTTTCTCAGTCGAAGCAAAACATTTGTACCGGTCAGTTTCAGAGGGAGGGGTATGGTGTTTAGTTTTCGAGAAACTTCCCCCCTTTAGTATTCCTTTGTCACAGTTCATTCTGAGACTGTGAACAGTTGTTTTTACGTGACCCAACCGATAAAATGCCTTTCCTTACTTTCTACTGAAGTCGGGACTACATCCGTTTCCGAAACACTGTTTCCTTTTGGAGCAATATTGGTTGATGTATAAGGTCCAGAAAACAAACACTGTTAAGAAACCTTGCTTGTGCTCCGCTCAATATATGAGCGAATTGCAGTAACGTTTATTTCAAGTAACGACTCACAATACATGTCTATAGTCTGTCTATCTTCTGTGTGGTCAAGTCGTTTTTGAGGGAAAAAAGGCACTTCCTTTAAGATGGACCCCTATATGTAAGGTGGGATTTATATTGGATCGACATCTGAAGTATGTAGGTGATACGTCATCATATTTGTTTAGGCTGTCAAAATAAAATTTAATTTTCGGAGGACTAAATTTCACTTCTTGGAAGGAATCCAGAATAAATCATTCATAACCTCTATTATTCATAATTCGCCGAATCTTGGTTTAAGTTAAATACAGAACACTGTTTTCAGTACACTTTTACACGAAGCCACTATTTAATTGTGTTAGTTCGACGTGCAGGGTGATACTTCGATCTCTGTAGAAATATCCCTATATTTCATGACATGTTTTGTGGGTGAAGAGTGTAATTAACAGTAATGGCGGCAATAATTTGGGGGTTGAACACGTCATTCTGAAATGTAGTGTTACTGACACTCTCAGACACAACATGTGAAAATTAATGGCGTGCAACAACATTAACAGTAACACTAACATTAACATGGAAATAAAATCGATTTCAGTTACGACGACTCAGAAATGGACTGGAAAAAAAGTTATTTTGTGTTACCGGTATAAGCTGGAATATTTTCCTTACGGCACTCCTAATCAAGTCAACAAAACTATGGATTCAGCAGACTGCATTATCGTAAAAACAACCGGCACATCTGAATTTAAATATTTTGACAGAACTTTCGAAAAGGATGCAATGATTCAGAGTATGTAGTTAAATTGAAAGACAATAATGCCTCGTCACCAGCACAACCAGACTTACTTCACGTACTGAAACGTAACGATACATTGTACTTGACGTCCACATCTCGTGAATCTACGATTCCAAATATAGTGTCTACCCTAATTACGTTTTGTACGTATGAAGTCTATCATTTGATACATTTCTTCCTTTTGTCTCTTTTCACCTTTCCGTGTGCTCATATTTTTGCTTTATACCTGCAGCCTTTGTTACGGTGCTGTTGCTGTAACACGCCTCATCATAAAGAAAGAATTTCACAAAACAAATCACAGTAGATATGGCTACGAATAGTTTGTGTTTCAACAAATGATACGACATTAAAATCCAAACTTTCATACGTCTTATGATAATAATTATGTCATTAATACATATTACTCCACATTTATAAACCTTATTGTTGCACCGTGCATTTCGTAGAATCATTTCAATTATTAACCAACAATTCCATTTAAATAAATTCCACATAAAAACACTTAAAAAGATTAAAATCATTTTAATTGTTTTTAAGTGTTTTATGTGGAATTTATGTAAGTGCAATTGTTGGTTAATAATTGAAGTTACTCCACAGTTATTAGAGTTTCTTTCAGCTGAGTGCCACACAACGAAAATATCTGTTTAAACTAAAAGAATCATAAGCAAAATGCTTCCGAAGTTTCACTTGCGAAATTTCCTAAGGAACTGGCATAAGACTGATCACAAAATACCAGCCAAAGTGCGCTTTCCAAATGTGAAAATTACTGTGGTAGGTAATATTTAAATTTTGAGCTACATTTGTAACTAGCCAACATAAAATTGTTGCTATAAAATCTTAGAATCAAGTTGTGGCTTTTTTAGCGGTTGCAGCCACATCCAAACTACCCACCTCCTAATAAGTATTTTCCATGCCTGGAAAAAGTTTATAAAAATTTGTTTTCCGATAGTCCTTTAGTAGCATAATTCTTGTTGTGTTTTCATTTTGTTTAAAACGAAAGTCGGTAACAAAAAGTGTCACAAGTGGTCACATAAGGCGAGTATGATATATATTCGCTATAGATTAATACTATATAATTTTGTGAGAAGGTACAATGGTGTGAAGCAGTAACCACTAGTGCAGCCAAATACGCTTTCAAGGTAACACAAAGCTAGAAATCAGTAGACTCCTTTCTGTTAAATCCTTTTTTGTTTCGGAAAAACAATTCTGTAAAGGACAACTTAAATCTAACAATCTCAAATGTTCTTTTTCTCTGGAGTCTCCCATTTAGCATTTTGGTGATGTGTTTGAAGGTAAAAACCAAGATTTCATCAACGGTTAATAGTTTGTTCTTCCCATACGTCACGCTCATCACACAATATTGTTCAGTGGTATTTAATGGACATTATTAAGTAAATATTGCACATTTCAGTCAAAATTACAATACAAATAAGGGTTTTTGTTTCACAGTCCACTGAACGTAAAAATTTATAATTATAGCATTGAATGGAACGACGAATAGGAGCAATTAATTCAGAAGGAAATTGGAATTAGGGAAAAATTACCTTAGCCTCTTTTAAAATAACACCCGTAGCATTCTCCGAGACGTACTGAGAATATTCACAATGAACTCAGTAAGGATACACAACGTTCGGTTTAAGAATTGAACCCAGGACTTCCTGAACAGGAATCACGTCTGATAACAAGGCACCGAAAATGTTTATTAGGATATTCTTTTATTATTCTGAAACTAGTGGATTTAAAGTGGGGTTTTGTGGTGAAAGGTTGAACAGTGGCCGAGTCTGGGCTAGGAACATGTTACGCGATGGTGTCTGTCTCCTCGCTGTAGCTGACCTATCACGCAATATAATACGGTTGTCAGGCAATTATACGGCAGAGTAATGTTGACTGGAAACCTACATTAGCTGGGTGACAGGCTGACCCACCTTCATGACATAAGGCAACTGTCAGTTTCAGTACTCTCACAAACAGACATTATTACTGTGAGCCAGTCCAAACTTCCTATGACACCCAGACTCCAGCAAATACTCACGCATGACTAATTCCACGAAGCAGAGCTTTTAGTAGCTAACTGTAGTATCAAGTGTTCAAGAAATTTCCTCCGTTTTATGGTACCGGAACGTTCATGTTAGCGTTCTCAAGCACTTGTGTCAATGATTCTTGTTTTGAGCTCTGGATGGATTACATGAAAACACTGATCAACAATAAAAAGACAAACAAATAAATACCCAAAGGACTTCCCAGTTGCAAGACTTTCAATTTATACATATAAATGTAAAAAAACAATCTGACACTAAAACAGTGCATATGTCCTCAAACAATTATCTGCAGATGACAATTAAAGAACTGATAATTATGCTGCCTTTCAAGTCAAGACACCACAGCCTATCAACATTAATTAAATCGGTAGGCAACATAAAAATTTGGCATCCCTGTCATACGCACTTCAATATACACGTTTATTTAAAGATAAAAATTAAGTCAGACTCAATACTAAACTCAAATTTTTAATTAAACTTAAAATTTCAAGTTTCATAGGAGACGTGGAATTTTTTAACAGCAGATTTTCTTTTAAAAAAAAAGCCCTGCAAAATAGTACATAATGTCAGTTGAGACAGCGTCACTGACAGTACTGCAAATTTAAAGGGCTGCTGTGTTTCTCACTCTATTGTCACGTCACAATTGTCCACTTGGAGTAGGCAAGAACTACGGGGTCTTTCAGGTTGTGATCACGTCACAAGTGTTCATTTAGTGCAGGCGAGAAACACATTGTCATTCCCTCCAGGTCAAGTCAGACTTCTTCAGGTAGGGTATATTTAGTTGGATTTCAGTGGGACTCTCAATGTCATTCTTATTCACTAAATTACTGTGTTTGTCATTAAAGATCTTCACGCAAGGCAAAAACAGTAACATCTTATATGGGGTTTAAATTATTTCGAAATAATAACCAGCATGAATGAAAAATGCAAAATATGATATTTCTTACGTTAAATCTCCGTAACCCCTCAAACAAATTCGATAAAATTTAGAAGAAAGAGTGTTTTAAGTTAGTCAATGAGAGTTTCGTCTGCAGTCCTTCCTTTCCTTCAATAAGAGTCCCGTACCCTTTCCACACGACCATTGTGGTTGGGTAGGCCTCGTTATATGTCCCAAATAAGTATTATGTTTTTTAACACACGTATTTAATAACATGCAAAACAATTATACCTCCACAGGGAATGTGGGGTTTTATTTAAGAGGAGCAATGTAAAATATCATCAAATCTATACTTAATCACCAACCAATATCACAAATCTCGCAGACCTGTTCTGAAATACTGTACAATTCAGGTATCAGCTATGCCATTCTGCTGTCTTCCTTGCTTCTTAGTGCTTTGAGATCAAGACAAACTCACAAAAATCTCTTTGTTAATTGACCCTAATAGACTGCACCTGAATTCCGCTCATAAAATTTCGTACTGTAGTATCAATTTTCTTGCATTTTAGAACTAAGCTTTCGCCCTTTCGGACAATCCCTTTAATCAACCAATTGGAAACAAAGGGAACGTGTAAATGTATAACTGGAACCCAAAAAAAAAAAAAAAAAAAGGAACGGACCCCAAGAAAAATGTGGAAGAAAGATATTTTACAAACAATGAGTAGTATAAGAACAGAACTAAGACGCACACAGAAAGCTTGCAGAAGAGGTTTTGAAAGGGCAGTGCGGTGAGTTTTGTATAAAGTCAATAGTCACTGTTTCAACTTAGGCCGGCTCTGCATTCTTACAACCAAAGAGCAGAAGGCTCAGTAATGTATGACAGAATACATCGTTGTAGTACAGGTGAATTTACACTCTCCTAATACTGAAACTTCAAAGAACCTGCTTGTCATAAAACCGACAAACCTCCGAATCACGACGTAGTCTGTCTTCATTACTGTGCCATTGCGCCTCATTTAACTGCTGACCCAATATATAAACACGGTCGTGATGATGTTTGGAGTGCGTCGGTTAAATAAGTGAAGCGAATGTACGGAAAAATGGAGTGAGACAGCTAGTCGGTTGAAGTGGAGTAAAGTTAGACAGCGAGATATCAGAGTAGTTCGAGGAACGGAGCATAAAAGTGGAAAGAGGCAGCTAAGTGAGTGATGATTAAAGTAAGAGAAAGCGGGGGGAGAGGAGTAGTGAGTAACTCAAGAGTGAAGTAAATTGGCCTGCGTCTGGAAGCTGTGTGGGATAGACAGCTAGTCAAAATGGAAAGAGTGACAATTTCAACAGATTTATAACACCTTTTACAACTATAGACCTGTCAGTCAGTCCTTTCTCAATGCTTCCGAAAAACAATTTCTTGAAATACCCTGAAGACTAAGATAAAGACTCATCCGAAGATTCCAAGACTAATTACCGATCGACACAGAATCATATTACAGAAGATATTTTGACGAATAAGTCAGTGGGTTCCGTATTAACAATATTTATTTGACAAAATATTCAGTAATTCAAAAAAAAATCCTGAACAAAATTAAGATAATTATTTACATGGAATCACAACGCTCGTTTATGAATTCGGCTCTCCGGGCCCAGTTTCTCACCGTCTTCACACGAATTCTATAAGACTCTTCTTTCACACTTTTTTCTGCATGGATTCACTGCTTGTTCATTCCCTGGCTCTACTGCAACACTGCAACACGTAAATGTTCGTCTGCTAATTCAGGGACTCCTCTTACTCGTTTCGGCCGCTGCCGACTACCAGATACTCGCTCACAACCTCACACCAGCACTTCGCATTGCCATGGCTAGAAGCCGCCTTGCATCCACTTGCTGGAAACCTGTCTTGTATGCCACTGTTTGCCTTTCTAGAATGTTCTCTCGATTTCTAGCTTCTCCGCGAGCAGTAGGGAACACAGATCATCTAGTAGGGAAGGAGATGCTCTCTCTCTCTCTCTCTCTCTCCGTTTCTACTATGTTCTGGGTGCACCTGGTCGCGCGACGTTAGAGGCCTGGTGAGACAGTCGGCTTACCAGGCGTCGTAGGGCTCAGTTGAAATCTGATGGCACACGGTGATGCACGGTAGGGGAAGTGAAGGGGAAACATGCGGCGAGTGGAGTGGGTAGCCACTAGTCTTGCACTCTACCTCAGAACATGGCGTATTCAGCATTACTACCATTACTACTGCTGATACGCACACCTCGGCTGCCAGTAGTCGACTTAACTGACCCCGCCCCCCCCCCCCCCCCCCCTCCCCCTACCTCCTCCTCCCCTCTCCGCCCCCACCCAACTCCGCCCCTCCCCCCGCCCCATCCTCCCCCCCCCACCCCCCCCCCCCCTCCCCACTTCACTCACCCCC
>Ga0123352_10017456_pt1 | contig 11437 bp, 10 predicted proteins | sample TergutLab28metaG_FD_89700 | JGI IMG/M metagenome (GOLD analysis project Ga0123352, IMG submission 89700) | Labiotermes labralis P1 segment gut microbial communities from Petit-Saut dam, French Guiana - Lab288 P1 | ecosystem: Host-associated > Arthropoda: Insects > Digestive system > Gut ...
GTAGGAGATATTTTAAATCCATTTTAATCCAATAATGTGGTTTTAAATGGTTTGACAAGTATGTGCAATTAGTTGGTTTTAATAAATATTGTTATCACATTGCACGGTAATAAAATGAAAATTGTTAATTGTAGTACATTTATTTTATGAGGTAGATTTTGCCGAGTTGAAGCTTCTGCCATGCATTTGAAATTAACTTCATTTGGTTTGTGTCAGTCAGGTGTCTAGCTTATTCTGAACTCTTTCCCTCCATACAACTTATGGCATAGTATATTGAGAAGTGCCATTCCACTTCTTAATCACACAGTTTCTCATGTGACACAAAATCATCAAACCTGAATGGAATAGTGGACTAGTTTTCTTTCTGTAAACAAACATGTATGTTCGTATCTTATGACCAAAATGAAATACAAAATCATAATAAAGTGATAGTTAATCAGCCCTTTGAGTGTGTGGCAAAGTTCTAATACTGTATTTGGAAATAGTAGAAACAAATCAAAATGATATTCATAAAAATTTAGGAACTGTTTAAATTTGAGGAATGTGTGTTATTCTTCAGTTCAGAATTATTTATCTTCTTACCTGCTACCAAAGAAACAAAAATTAAACTATATGAGTGTAAATTTTTGTTTTACATGGATGTGCAATTTAATCTCATCCTAAGTTAAAGGTCTTTGAGAACAGGGTGCTGAGCAGAATATTTGGAACTAAGAAGAAGAAACTGGAGAACAATGAGGAGCTCCTACATAATTTGTACTTTTCACATGTTAGGGTGATCAGGTCAAGGAGGAGGAAAAGGATGGTAAATGTAGCACACATGGGAGAACAAAATAATGAGGGTAAGAGTCCTCTTGGGAGACCAAGCAGAGTGGTGGATAATATGATAACTACCAGCTAAGCAGCTATGAGTGCAATCTGAAGTTACATACAGGCATGTATGAAGCATTTTAAGTTGTAGGAAAAGAAACTTCTGTAAGTAAATTATTTAATCACTTTTAACGTGGATGTGTTATATGGAACAGTATTGAATATTCGTCAAAGAAATTTGTGTAATACTGTCTGCATTCTTAATTCACAACACTACAGCACACCTATAAACCACTTCTGCTGTAGTTCAGTCAGTGTAATAATATGAAATGTGACACCAGGATCTGAACAAAACGTGGAATACTGAAGCCAAGCGTGAATCTTTACACATTTGACAACTTGAAAAAGAAGGATAAATGAGAAACAGTTATGTAAGTGTAATAAAACTTTATTACAGACCATCTCTAATTGTTACCATGCTAATGGTATGCTTCTTCCATGTCTCGACATCCAGTGTAACTGGGAGAGAAAGGTACTCGAGTCTTTCAAATAAAAAGAAATCTATATTTAAAGTAATACATGTAATCTTTATTTGAACATTCAAGATCATCTCTGTGTTTGTAAAGCAGATGCACATGATGTGCACATTATGCAGCTGCAAGTTCACAAATCTTAATTGGTCACACGTATTCACTCTACCCATACTTGAGTACAAAGAACAATACAGTATAATACATAAACACTTCTTTTATTCTGTGGGTATGCATGAAACTGTGTGTGTGCATGTGTGTGTGTGTGTAAGAATGTGTCAATTTGTGCAATGTGAAGTCATATTTTAGATTTTAAAGTATCCCTGCACTGTTTCTACAAAATGTGTATGAAATGTAAGCCACATTTGTACATATTATGTAGTAATATTGTTTCACATCTGGAAAACTGCCATAGTCATGTCTAGTTGATTGAGCAGAATGCTTGTTTGATGTGTACATTCCTGTAAATACATAACTGATAAGCCTGTGAGCATTTTCTAACAACAAATCAACTGAATGTACAGTCATCTCAACAACAAGTGTTACTGTAAATATTCACAAGTATGTACTGTATATGTGTGTGTGTATACACATACACATACAACTATATCTCAATGATGATGAGAATGGTTATTAACATAGATCATTTACTGAGAATTATGAATAATAAATATTTGTCTCTTATTTTTTAGTGCTGTCTGTTTAATGTACCATCACTTGAAAAATTCAACACCTATATCCATATTCCACTATACACTGTATGTCTTCTTGTAGAATTCTGTTATATATATATATTACTGTCACTGAAAATGGTTGTGTAAGCTACAGCCATTCAAGCCAATATGCATTTTCATATCAACAAGAACTACAAAAAGACCTTGTAGTAAAGGGCCAACAGTAATCCTAAGACACCAACTAACAACCACCAATAGTGAGTAAGAAAGGATCTTGAGTCTATTTCTTCATACTGACGACGTTCACGATATTTCTTGCGTGCCTGGAACTTTTTTTGGAATCTTTCTACCTCCTCCTGATTCCGACGTTCCTCTTCCAGCTGCTTTCTTAGCGTCTCCTCCTCCTTCTTCTACAGGCATATAAATGTATCATATAAATATATATTATGAAAGAATTGAAAAATGAAGATAAATCAATCTCAAGGTTTGAAATAACTGTTATAAACCAGGAAAACAACATCTGATTGAGTCACAAATGCTTACTTTCCTGTAACAATGGAGAATATCCATACAATTAAACCAAGTTTTAAAATTCGGTATCAATATACAACAATGTGATCAGGTATTGGAAGAAAATAGTGCAATATATTAATAACGAGTTTGATTCTTATCCTTGTGTAACATAAAACCGACAATATCATCAGAAACTCAAACAATAGACGTATAATACAATTTTACATGTTCTGAATAGAAAACCAAGACAGTGGTGTTCAGAGAGAGCCTTAAGGTACAATTAAAATTGTAAAAGGTGGACAAAACACTGAAAAAAAAAAACATATTTGACCTGTCTTTGGTACAATGTAACATTTAAATATACTGCTGACATGACAGGAACACATACAGCCACACATAAATGGTGTGTATTTTGAAAGGAAAGATGATAGATAGAAAACTGAAGATTTACAGTGCAGTACCCATATATTTTATAGAAGTGAGTGAAGCTTTGGTGATGGAGAAATGAGATAGAAATGCTATACAGTCACCTGAGACCTATGACACAGTGTATCTTTTCATAAAATAAGAAATAAAGACATCAAGAATTTCTTAACAGTGATATTTGGCTTATGAAAATGGCACAAAACATGTTTCACATGTACAGCATAATTACCATGTGACCTTACAAGGTAACATGTACACATACACATTCTCCTTTATATCAAGTGTACATGATTAAATTTTTGGTTAAGATTTGAAACTTCATGACTTTGGTGCAAAATGCCAAAATGTGCTTTTAACATAATAATTATGCAGTCCCAGAACTTGCAAAATGTTGTAATTAAACTTGACAGCCTCATATATAGAAAGTGGACACTCCTGATTAAAAAAAAAAAGAACAAGCATTTGGAAATCACAATTGTTCTTCACAACAGTTCAGTACCCATCATTACACCATCTTACCACTCAATGAAGCAGGAACTGCTTTAATTTTTAGTATTTGTTTTTCAGTAACACTTAGACACATATCACCGTATTCTGCTCTTCCATGATTGACCAGAAAATACACGAAACTCCATGCCTGAATGTGTGCACTTGTACTTGAATTTTTCATTACCCATCCAAAATGTCCAGACAGGACCCAGAATATACTGTGGCAATTGGATGTGACGGGAATAAATAATAATGAATGAGGGTCATTAGCTTCCTAATGTTTATGTTACGTGTACCACTTTCCTGTAGTGTTGTGACGGCAACATTTATCAAAAGGCAGAACAGACTAAACACCAATGCACCCAAGACATTATACCTGAATTGTGTTTCAGGTGTTCTTTGAGCAACAGCTTGGATAGTATAGTTGATACAGTGAGTAGTTTATAGACTGGACAAACAAGGAATTATGGTTTAGTTCCCAATAGACGGCAAGAAATTTTTCTCTTCTCTGAAATATCCAGACCAGCTCTGGTGCCCATCCAGCCTCCCAAGCAATGAGTAGCAAGAGGTTCTTTCCCTAGGAGTAAAGTGGCCAGTATGTGATGCTGACCACTCACCTGCATCTAGTGACAAGGTTAAGAATGAGCAGAGCTTTACTTCCACTTCCACATATGGCCTCATGGCATGCTTGAGGAGAACTTTATCTTTACCTTTAACTTTGATAATAGATCACTAACTCTTCCATCCATACTGGTGTTTTGAATGCTTTCAGGTGTACTGGGAGCATAAAAAGGGGCCAAAGAACAACACAGGTTGATGGCAAGTAGGCTGACTCATATCCATGAGGCAACCTTATATGCCTCATATTCGTAAGATTCTTATTGTATCAGACATGAAAACTGAGGTAAGTGAAAAAAATCCATACAGGATTTGCTGGCAAGGTTAAAAGCACTTACTTTACAGACAGACCACCAGTCATCCATCCTAATATAGAAAGGAAAGCATTCTAAAATGCAAGTAGTACTAAGGAGGGCACATTCTACATGATGTCCTTCCCAGTGTATTTCTTGCTTGATGCAGGTACCTCACTTTTCCTGTAACTCCCAGTTTCACCTGAATAAACCTTGTAAACACTGTAATAAATACCTTTATTTCCTCTTCCTTTTTCTGCTTGCAGACATCATCACAGTCAACTTTTGCTAGACCTCTTCTCAGAGCATCACAAGGAAATTCCTTTTTCAGACGACGACAGGGACACGTGCATTTCACCTTTTTGCGACATGTGTCTGGGTCAGGGCACTCACCTGGATGACAAGGTTCACGACAACGATGTCCACACTGGTACTAAAAAATAAAACGTATCTAAATTTTTATTCACCATCACAATTCTATAAACAACAGGTTTATGTACAGTATCAGTTCTTCACTACCCTCATTTGCTGTCCAGTGAAATGTGTCATGAGTGTACACACTTGTGCATTGATATGACTGATGTACAAACATAAAGTGCCTTCTATCACAGTCTCTGGCTTGCTTATCTCAATACACATACTCAAAACATGATGGCAGTTCCCACTCTCTTATACCGAAGCAAAACTACAATTTATGGAGGTACAAAAATGTGAGTAAGATGCAAACAATGAATGAATTTTTTAACTGCCAAAGATATACCTGATTATTTCAATGACATCTATTTAGTAAAAAGGAAGAACAGGTAAAAGAAAAAAGCTCTTAACCACAACTGTATTGTTTTAATTCATCTACTCACAATAACTATACAGACTGAAATCTGACATTCCAAAATTATCATGAAATCTTTAGTATAGTTGAAAAGAAAATTATTTTGATGGTCATCCACTGGCATTTTACATTAATCTACATCCAACCAAAAATAATGACCCAGTTATTTTATTCAGTACCACTAGGTAGATTACTGTAGACACTGTGCATTTCTGTTTCTGACAATACTACACACTGACGCATGAACATTCATCTCGGTAACCATCACACCAATCCCCACAGATCAGATCATCTGCTGAATGCAGCAGGGAATTGAAATATGACTCTATGAGGTTGAGGTGGCATCTAATGGCAGAATTTTCATTAAAAATCTTGTGAAAACTGATCCACCCTTTCAACAGTTCAAAGGGGGAATATATATGTGCATACACACAAATGCGAATTTCATGAAGTTACCTTCTTTCCTTCCTTAAGAAAAGGCAAGTGGGCTAATACCATTAGTTATGTAGTTTGTCTTTCTGACTTGTTTCATTACTTACATTGCTTCACATTTCCAATCATTTCAAGTGTAATGTATTTCAGCTTAAGTACGGATTAAACAAGTCAATGTGAGCTGAAATTGGAGCCAAACCAACATTAACAGTACTGCATAGATGGGAAATTGGATTTCAAATTCTGAACACAGCATTTGGCAATGCTGCTCTTCATAACTTGCATGCTTATTTCTTTTGTACTGCTTACATTTTTAGGGCACTGATTGCCACAGCTTTGCAGCGCCTGTTTCTTGTCTTCATTTGATGATGTCCAATCACTGCACTGTATATACAGCTGGTTGAGGCCACAGTGACACTGCACACGCAGCATTTGGCTACATGGTGGACAGTCACCTTGATGACAGGGCTTGAGGCAGCTGTGTGTACAACCTTCTGGACGTGGCTTGGTGCAACCTGACTCACACTGTTCACAGTTATCCCCAGCCTACAAGATAACAAACACATCAAGCAGCAATGACACAATGTCCCCACATGAGTTGCTTACAGCACTATATGCAATAAAGGCTGCAGAAGACAATAAAAAAAAAACACAGTGAAACAGACAAGATGGTGCCCTAGCAGGTTCTGCCGAGTATAATAAAATCTTATTCCAAACCCCCTAAATTAGACAGTTACATATTTTGTAGGCCCATATGAATAGTATTAAAATTATGGTCACAGGAAAAATTCTGCTCTAAATATCTGCAGTTTAGTTTGAAATGTAACACAGACTATCATTTTGAAATAGAACAAGAGTCAAAAGGTGTGCATATTGTTAAGGGGTTAGTGTAGTCAGTATAATGACCACATATAGGGTGGTCCGAGGATCAAAACCTAGTGGGAATAAGATTTTCCGCACCCATCAAGACTGACCCTGGGGCCCTCCCAGCCTCCTGTACAGTGGGTACTGGGTCTCTTTCCTGGAGGTTAAGCAGCCTGGGTGTGGCACTGACCACCCACCCCCATCTAGCACTGAAATTAAAGAAAAAGTACAGCTCTACCTCTACTCCCCTTCTGGGCCTTCATGGCCTGTACTAGGGTGAACTACCTTTTTACCTTTACCTTTTCTACATATTCTCAAAACACATACATTAATTTACTATGATGAGGGATGTGGCATGATCTGAAATACCAATACATATCTCTCAGACAATGTGGCATCACACTGCAGAAAATCACTGTGCTCAAACTTATTTTCTTGTTTGTGAATTACGAAAACAAAAATTTAAACAATATACCAATACTTACACACATACAGATTACTTACAAGGACTTTGTCAGGAGCCCGTTCAACTGTATGGCACAACAGGTTACAGATGTGATTTCCACAAGCCAACAGTCGACCACATTTGCGTTGACACGATGTTGGATTTGCAACATAGCAGGGCCAGTCATATATTTCATGACCTCCAAGGCAGGTTACTGCAACTGGCACCTTCACATACCAATTCAGATTGTGTAAGAAAACTTAAGGTTTTAAAATTCTCAGTCCCATGACTATAGTGTCTAGTTCCTGGCAAAGCACAGTTCAATACAGTAAACTACAAAAAAGTCTCAGATAATAAAATAAAAACATATGACACCTTTCAATTTTCATATAAAATGTATTGTCCTGTTTGCTTCCTAAAACAATAGAGATCTGAATGATTAATATTGTGGCAGCAGAAACTAAAATGATGCCGAGATAGTCCCATCCACCCTTGATTTCCACAATATATATACCCATCGATCTTCCAAGTGGACATTTTCCACGATATTTCCTGACTGATATTCTGCAAACATTCACTATATTCCCAATCCTATTTTGGAAAAGTATATGGGATGTGTATGGGGACCGCAGTGGCACAGTGGTTAAGGTGCTGTGCTACAAATCAGAAGGTCGCTGGTTCAATCCCAGCTGGTGTCATTGGAATACTTCATTGACATAAAATCTTTCCATTCGCACTATAGCCCTGCGGTCGACTCAATCTCTAACAGAAATGAGTACCAGGAGCATTTCCTGGGTGGCCAGTGCATAAGGCTGACAACCTTACCACCATCCTGTGCTGTTGTCATGAAATCTGGGAACCTTAACTTCCTGGAACCCTCTGGGCCACTCCAGGCCTGTAACGGACTGCTTTACATTTATATGGGATGTGTTTAGTTGAACTGTTATTCCTATAAAATGTCTGTTAAAATCACTCTGTCCATCTGTTCATCCCAACACAGCAATCCAGAACTAATGCATGGATCTTCATCAATTGGTACTGGGGATTTTAATGAGAAACTCTCAAGTCATTTCAACTTTGAGTAAAATCAAACATAAAAACTTACATGCATTTATGTGTGCATGGGCCACCCTATCACTCCATGCCAAAAGACAAATGACTTGATTACACTCTGACTGCAACACAAAGAGTTCTGTTTGACTTTCAATGTGTGCTCTATTCAATACAACTGCAAAGCTTCACTGTTCACTGTTATTGTACAGTGTTATGTATTCTCCCTCCCTTGATGGGATCTCCATCTTGTTGAAGGCTTATTCAGCAGGCTAACACTGTCTGCACGCACTTGTGAACTCAAAAGCTATGCCAATGGCAGCCTTGCTACTGGTGGGGCCACCCATGCCAGATAGGTTTAGAGCAAGGTGCCCTCCAGTTTGGAGGGAGGGCATGTGGCTGACTTCCTCACCTTGTAAAAACTCCACTTTTTCAAAACTCTGGCAGAAGGTGGGGAGGCCATGGCCCATGCCCTAGAAGAAGAAGTCAGTTTCCCCCATATTCTAGCAACAATACCACAATCAAGTGTTATCAGTTGTAAATCTATTGCTAATATGTGGAGAAAACTTATAGAGTGTGTTATGAAAAACATGGAGACACATTTAAAACACATTTGTCATTTTTTTCTTGGCATCATCAAAAAATATCATTCAAAAATTAAAATATAGAGGCCATAATAAAATGATCATGCCACAACCATTACTCTATATGTATACATGCCAACTTCTTTAAGCGAATAACAACAACCACTTCCATAACATAATTTGCAAATGTTATAAAATCTAAATATCTGGGAAAAAGCATTAATGATCAACTATACGGTAAACTATAACAAGTTCTGTATGAGCATGAAACAGTCTTCTGCTGTGATGAATGAGTATCACCTACAGGAGTCTGAGAAAAGTGTTCAAGACAACAGACAGACCTGAGATGAGCAAAGTACATGGGCAACTTATGTTGCACAGTACAAAACTCTGTGATTTACATAAGTAATAAAATCTTTGAGATTACAATAAGCCAAGCACACAGCTTGGAGAGGAGGAAGAAATGTAAAACAAAGTATTGATGGGTAAACCCCTTGAAAAGTGGCCATTTAGAAGGCAGAAAGATTCACACTAACATAAGCATGAAGGAATTAAGTTTTCAGGTTGAACTGAACTGGCTCAGAATCATAACCAATGCTGACCTTTGTTAGTGGTGTTGAGGCATCAGGTTCCACTGCCGCAGAGTCAGTAACAAGATTTTGTCCAGTTCTTACATAAATATTCAACCTAAACTAATCTTAACCCTTTGTGCCTTGTTTAAATAACACACTGTGTGCACCCTGCCACCATATCCAAGTAACAACAGCACTATTCCACCGGTCCAGTAAGACGTATGGGGTACCTTTTGTAACTTGTCATACCAGTCAGGCTCAGCACAGTGTATTTACCCATTTGGCCTGGATTTTCGGCTGCCACATACACATTTCTTCAATAAACAGTAGGCAGCAACTTACAATCAGCCACAATGTTCTGAACTGTCTCATATATACACTTTTTTGTTTTTCTCCCATTACTCAGCAATTTAATCTTTTATCACTGTACCACATCTAAACACTCTTTCAAACCTGTATAAAGCATACAATTTGTTTGTACTCATTTTCCAACTGACCTTACAGCTAGGACAAGGCAAGGCTTGTAACTCGACCTGTGGCTGCACCTTGTCCCATGGACCTACTGGCTTTCGGTCTTCCTCCACTTTAACCCATACTGCAGAATGACATGGGGCTGGACATTTATGCTTACATGGCTCTATTAACTTCCCACACACTTGGTGGCAAGAGGGGCAAGCACCAAAGTGACAGCGATGTGGCTCTCGACTGGGATGGTGACAATCAGGCTCTATTCTATGTACATCAGAGAAAAATAAATGCTTTTCTTTCATCCGTCTGGATCTGTGCTATACATGTTCAATGTAAACAAGAATGGAATAGGGTACTCCAGTGTAGTACACACATGCATTCTTCACTATTTTGCACACCTTATTGGTCTTTTTATGTTGTTTCACTGCACCAAAAATTAGATGGCTGCACATCTAAACACATTACAAACATCACATGCAGAAATGTTTCTTCCTTGAGTTTTTAAATTCAAGACATCCAGAAATAGTAAATTTTAATTAGGTTTAAAATTTATATGTGGTAGTCTTCTGTGCAATGAGCAGCTTTTAATAAATTTTATAAAGCTTATCTAAAATAGTGATTTAAACTAACAGGTATGCAAGAAAACTTGATCTGCATGACAGACTGTGCTCCATCGCTTCCTGTAAAATGTTCATTTTTGGTTATTATCTAGAGTCAGATTGCATTTAACGTAAAGCCTCTCAATATATGACATATGTTGTATGTCCTGTATGGCCACGGACATACAGCTGTTCCGCACTTCCAACTGTGTAACATGCTACACAGAACTACCCATAAGATGGACTACTGATCACTGTACTGACCATGCAAGTCTCGATGCTAGGATGTCAGTAACAGGCTCCACACTCTTGTGGGAAATCCACACCACAAACTGTTGAACCAAACTCATTTTTATACACAGGATTGTATGTTGGGGTGGCATCCAATGGCATATTCTTCATGCCACTGTGAGAAATGGTGCACTGCTTCTCAAGGGGATAGGGGCACATGCATGGGGATCTCATTAGCATACTTTATTTCCTTAAGAACTGCAAGCAGTATAACAAAAGGCAAACAATACTGAACATCAATGAACAAATGCATTGTTCCTATGTTACTTTATTTATTATAATCATACTTTCTCAACTACAAAGGTTAGAGAGCAGGGATTAGGTGACTGTCACGACAACCAGCTGTCTGGCTGAGAATCAAAGCAGGGAAAAGAAACACTGAAAGATAAAGTAATGGAAGTGCAGAAACACAAGAGATTCCAAATCCATCTTATAAAGTAAGAATAATGAAGAGGAACTAAGCCAGTGTCTATCAGAAAAGAAATAAATGCTTATCCATTAGGCCTCTGTGTAATTTTTCAAGTCCACTCAAAATAACAATTAAACATCTGCACCTGCATGGTTTGTTGCAGTGTGGTGGTCGAGTCTGCTTCTTACGTCCACATGGAACGCTGAGTACTGTCAGTCCACAGTGACATTTTACTTCTGCAGTCAACGGGCAGGGGTAACAGGGCCCACAATGGCACACAGACGTGCATTTGTGATTTCCACAACGCAGAGTTCTAGCACATGGCTTTTCACATGGGGGGCAGTTCCCATCACAGCACTGCAGCATAACATTAAAAATATACATATATATGAGACCATTACCAGTAAGAACAAACGTTTGGGTGTGGTAAATTGCCAAAATTTAAAATTAACAAAACTTTCTTCATTCCCTCATATATGCATATGAACACACATACAATCACCACAGACCCTTGATTACCCAAAAGCAGACTGTCAATTTTAAA
>Ga0123352_10017458_pt1 | contig 11436 bp, 8 predicted proteins | sample TergutLab28metaG_FD_89700 | JGI IMG/M metagenome (GOLD analysis project Ga0123352, IMG submission 89700) | Labiotermes labralis P1 segment gut microbial communities from Petit-Saut dam, French Guiana - Lab288 P1 | ecosystem: Host-associated > Arthropoda: Insects > Digestive system > Gut ...
CGCATTTGTACCAGGCAGGTACAGCAAGCCTACCGTTCGTGCATCAAGTAATAACTTCAAGAGCCAATCTGCATTCGCCGCGCCAAGCGGAGCTATGATGGAAGCCTCGCGATTGTTGCCGCTCTGGTCTGTGAATTTGGCAATGTGAATTCGGTCGTAGCCGCTGGATTCTTGTTTGTATCTTGAGAAGGATGAAAAATCATCTCTGATATGAATGTGTCCGGTAGTAAAAAAGCCTTCCTTTAGTAAACGCATAGCTCTTCTTGATTTAAGATATATTACCGCACTCGAAGCTATAAAAACAAAGCCAAGTACATATAAAAAGACAATGTTAATCTCAAACACAAAGTAAATAAATGCGAAAATGGCAATGACTATAAGAGCAGATAAACAAAAATTCCATATAATACGGCTGCCCCAAGGTGTAACTTTACGAAAAATTTCATACGACACTTCGCGTGGTGTACGCTGATTAACAAAATTTGATATTTTTTGTGGTGTCACTAAAATCGTCTCCTTATAAATAAGTACGTTCACTCTTGTGTTATGCACAAGCTTACGCTTACGCGCGGAAGTTTTCTGTTCTGTTCGCAACAGACGCAGGCATCATTCCAAAAACTCCGTAGAAAATCAATGTTAGAACCGCTATTCAAACACAAAACACTCTTTTCATATCATATCTCGCATTTTATGGTCATGTTTTCTGCTCATTCCGATAGTAGGGTTAGAATCCAACAGCAGGTCGGTAACGATGACATAATCTGTATCCGGCAAATACAGCAAGCTCACCGGATACTCATAAAGAAAGAAATCATTGAGCCAGTCCTCATTCTTTTTCGCAGTCGCCGAATGCAATTTAATGAAACTTTCACGCTGGCTGCCGCGTTGGTCTGTGAAGCTGACGATAAGAATTGTTGCGCTTCTTGCTAATTCGCGTTTTAGTATTGAAAAAATCGACAGGCTTTTTTTAAAAGTTGAAAAATCTTTGTGTATAAAAATGTACCAGGTGGTAAATAATCCGTTACGCAATATGTGCGTGGTCCTTCGCGCATCCATAAATAGTTCTACCAGCCATATAAATACTACGGCTAACGTACTCATAATTCCTAAAACAGATAACATAACTAAAGGTTTGTCTTCAATTCCGATTGAAAAATGCGCTTCTGCTATCAATGCAACCTCTGGATGAGTACGGGGATATTCAACAGTAACAGGAAAAGGCTCGGCTAGCAACAAAGTTTCCCCAATCGTTAGATTCGGGTTATTTTTAGTTTCGGAAATTATCCCCCAACCCGGAATGTCGCTTCTACGCCAGGCTAATCTGTCCGTATGTATGCTGCGTTCCACGAGCCTATTCGTAGACATATTGCGTTCCGACGCAGAAAAATGGGTTGTAAAACTATAAAATACAGGCCCTATCCCCAGAAATCTTACTGGTGTTATTGAGACAATAGAACCTTGTGTTGTCCTCATGTTCCAATGCGCTGAATTCGTCGGCAAAATGAGATCCTTTATTGGTATAAGGCTAATCACAGTAAAGAATAAGAGAGCTATAGCTAAAATTTTCCAAACGACAGGTTCGCGCCAGTTTGTCGCCTTACGGGAAATTTCGCGCGGCACTTTGCGCGGAATTGGCTGATTTACAAATTCTGAGATTTCCTGGGGCGTCATTGAGAAAGCGCTTCCTACGGCTGCGAGGCAAGGGCCAGAGCTAGCGCTCTCCTGACGGCGTGATTGGGGTCAACGGGCTGGACGGGGTGGTAGGTTCTCATTGTGTTTTCGCAGGAGTTATCGAAAATGGTGCCGTGAATGTCATTGCCAAGCTGGTCGCGGTGTCTGGTGTACGTCATGGCAAACTGCGTTCCGTCCGGCGTGTATTCGTAGCCAAACTCGGTGAAGTAGAGCGTTCCGGCGACCTCCGGCGAATGCCCGAACCTGGATACTAAAATACCGATAATTTCCTGCCTTATATCCTCGTTCGTGAAATATCGCCTTGTCACCGCGAAAGGGGTACCGTCCTCGCGTATGCCGTAGTCCATGATGAACCAAAGCATACCAACGTGGTCGAGCCCAAGGTACCTCTGCCTCTCCGGCGGAAATTCTGCCGCGTGTGCCGCGGAACATGTCAATTTAACTGTAAACAGGAACGCCAGCAATATAAACGTTTTTTTCACTGTACATCCCCCTTCGGTAAAAGCCTATACATAAAATAGGCAGCGGCTATAGTTAAAAAAAGGCCGAAGAACAAGTTTTCTTCGGCCTTTTTGCTAAACGTTTTTCCGTTATTCGGTTATCTTGGAATCAAAGCCAGGGCTCTGCCAACTGCGTGGTTGGGGTCTACAGCCTGGTAGGTTCTCATGGTGTTCTCGCAGGAGTTATCGAAAATGGTTTGGTGGATCAGGTTGCCGTCCATGCGGGGCTGACTGAAATGCGTAATGCGAACTGTCGCAAACTGCGTCCTGTCCCGCGTGTACTCGTACTCAAACTCGGTGCCGAAAAGCAAGCCGGCAAGCTCCGCTGGATGGCCGAATCTGGTCATCAAAATGTCGATGATTTCCTGTCTTATCGTTTCGTTGGTGAAAAACCTTCTCGTAATTGCGAAGGGAGTCCCGTCTTCTCTGACTCCGGCGTTCACAATCCACCACTGCATATTGACATGATCCGTCCCCAGGTTTACGGGAAACTGTGTAGCCGCCGCAGGCAACGCGGAGCACACCACCGCCATCAGCAATGCCAACAATATAAACTTCTGCACTTTTTTCACTAATAATACAACCCCTTCCAGAATGATGAACAACCGCCTGAACTTTTTATTTCCCCGTTCAAGAAGTCTGATTCAGAGCAATTCTAACACAAAGGATGCGAAAAAAAAGTCCCTGCCTACGCGCAAATACACATATTTGTTAAGTTTTTTTACACAAAATGGCAGCGAATACCGCTTATTTGGCGTTTTCATCGTAATATTCAACTCTGTTTCGCCCATTTTGCTTGGCCTGATAGAGCGCTTTATCCGCGTTGCTGATGAGATCTGACAAAGTTTGCGCCTGCTCTGTTACGGAGGCTGCGCCGAGCGAGATGGTGACGTCAATCGCCAAATCGCCCGTTGTAAAAGCGTAAGCCTCAATGGCGGTTCTTATCCTCTCGGCGGTTTTTAGCACGTTTTCGCTGCTGAGGCCGGGGAGCGCAACTGCAAACTCCTCGCCGCCGTAGCGGGCAATCAGCGTGTTTTGCTTCAGGGTATGCTGAACTCGCGCAAACAATATTTTCAACACTTCGTCGCCAACGGGGTGGCCGTATGTGTCGTTTATTTTTTTGAAATAGTCAGCGTCAATCATAATCAGGGAGTACGGCATGGCCCTTTCAATGCATTTTTGCAGCTCTTTTTCAGCCACTTCCATAAAATAGTGCCTGTTGCGCGCGCCCGTCAGAGCGTCGGTGAAAGCCGCTTTTTCAAACTGCTTTGCCATGGAGACGGCGTCGTTTATCTCGCGCAGGTCGCGGCTGTAGGCGATGAGGAAATTTTCGTTCACAAGTTTTACGCGCACGATGGTTTCCTCGCATGGTATAAGCTCTCCGTTCAGCGTTTTGTACGTCCACTCAAAGCGGTTGCGGCCTTCTTTGAGCGCAATTTTGAACATCGCGGGAGCCATTATGCGCGAAGGAGTGCCGTCGGGCTGGAATTCCGGCAGAAACGCGAAATAGTCGTCGATGTAAAACTGCTTGTCTGGGATTTTAAACAGGCGCTCTGCCTCCCGGTTGACCTCCAAAACGCTGCCTTTTTCGTCAAAAATCGTGCACAGCATGGGCGAAGAGTCGAGCATGGCCTGCATCCTCAGCGCCACCTCGCGCTCCCTTTTTTGGGCTTCATAATGCTCGCGCAGGTCGCGGATGAACGCGATTAAAAAATTCTCGCCGTTCCAATCGACGCGAACCAGCGTAACTTCGGCGGGAATCGGCGAACCGTTTAATTTTTGATACGTCCACTCAAAGCGCAGATACCCGGTCTCGAAGGCCTCCGTGATAAGCGTCCTGGCTTTTCTGGCGGACGATCTTCCGTCAGGCTGATTTTCGGGCGTAAGCTGGGGAAAATGCTTCAGGAATTCTTCCTTGCCGTTAAGGTCAAATAATTTCGCGGCTGCTTTGTTGCATTCCAAGACATTGAAATTTCCGTCGCGCAGGTAGGAGCCAAGCGGCATGTTGTCGATTATGGTGCGCATCTTTGCCTCCGCTACGCGGCTTTCCTCCACGTTTTTTGAGAGCATAGATATAAAAAACATTGCGAACACGAAAAAAACGACCATAACCGCCGTTAGGGTGAGCATAATAACCAAAAGGTGCTGGTAAACCTGGCCAGCTATTGAGCTGGCAGGGATAACCGCCGTCAGGGTCCAGCCGGGTACGTTCAGAGGAAACGTCATGAGGTATGAAAAGCCAAGCTCGCGGTCGGTAAACTCCTCAACTCCGGCTCCTGGGAGGATGTTGTTCATAAGGATCTGCCCGTTTGGAATGTCACGGAGGTGGATTATCCCTCTCGCTCCCAGGGTATATGCTGCGTTCGGGTGGGAAATTATCTCGCCGCGCGGCCCAGCCAGAATCAGATAGCCCCCTGCCGTTGGCCGGTGGCGATTGACCATGTTTATTACGTAGTCTACCTTTATATCAACGGCAACAACGGCCTCCACACCGCCCAGGTTTGGCACCCGCTTCGCCACTGTTGCGACCATGCCGTGCGCCTCTATAACCGACCGATAGGGAACTGTGGTGACCAACTGGCCTGGTGATGCCATTGCGGTTCTGTACCAGGGCTTGGCCGTGGCGTCCCAGATTCCGTCGCAACAGCTCATAGAACGGCCGTCGGCAAACGCCACGTGAACCCTTTTGAGAAAATCATATTCACTCACAATGCTGCGGGCAATTGGGCTGATGTAGTTTACGCCCAGGGTGGGCAGTATCCTCGCCATGTTGTTCACCAGATGGTAGCTTATGCCGAACCAGGCGTCGATCTCCCTTGAAATATAACGCGCGTCTTTCTGAGTTACCTCAACGACGTTGTTATATATGATGCCACGCACCGTGGTGTTCACAATGAAGAACATGACAATCAAACCTAAAATCGAAATGGCGGTTATACTCAAAAACAACTTCAGCGTAAAGTTTAGCCTTGTTTTATAACGCATTTCATCCCTGCTTATCCATGTATTTTTGTCAAACTGAACGCCCCCTGTCCCCGGGGACGCGGAACACTGTTAATCCATCATCCAGTGGTCGGGGCGGTTGCTCAATACAATCATTCCGTGCGCTTCATGCATGAAATTTATGCCATACGAGGGGATGCTTCTGGCGCTCTGTCCTCGTCTGACCATCACGAAGACGCGGTTTCCGGTTCTGGCCAGCCACATGTTGTTAAGCGTGGCCTCGTTTATTACGCCCTGCCCGACAATTCTCTGGTTGACGGGAGTGTGAATCAACAAAGAGGCCTGATTGGGGCGCCTCGCGTAAAAGAAAAGCGAAGGGTGGTTCAGGGCATATTGAATCAGCACATCGCCGTGCGCCATTTCGTTTCTGAGGTAAACTCCAGAGCCTCGCACCGAGCGGTTTTCCGCCAGCAAATCGAAAACCCCGGCGAGCGGCATCAGAGAAAGCAGCGAAAATATGCTCATGAACAGCATCGACTTGCGAAGCTGGCGCGCCCTGGCGTATTTCCAGCCTGCGCCGATAAACAGCAGGGCAAAAATCGCCCAGGGGATCACCGACATGAGCGTGTAACGAAACTCGCTGCCATCGGTTGTGAAAAACCACGGCAGGCCAATAAAAATAAAGGTCCCAAGCAGCAAAATCTGTATCGCAACGAACCTCCTGAAAAGAGAGATATTGTTTTCATCCACAGCGTTAGAAAGGTAGATTGCGCAAAGCATGGCCATCGCCGGAACAGAGGCGGTTAAGAGCAGCGCATCTCTGGAAAATGCCCCAAAGAGCAGAAAGACGGCGCTCCATACAAGCAGAAGAAAACCATGATTTCCCCCTTTTCCCTCGCTTTTCTCTGCAGGAGCCAAGCGGAGGGCGAGCGCGTTTTTTATGGCTCCCGGCAGCGCCCCAAGCCACAAAATGAAGCCCGCCGCCAGAAAATGGAAAACCGACGCGGCGGAATAGAACACCTCGCCGGGTATATTGCCCGACATAAGGGTCAGAATATGCGGATTGCTGCTCCTTAGGAAAATAACGTACCCTCCGCCCATAAAAATTGTAGCCAGCAGGCCCGGCCAGTAGAGCAGGGCTTTTGCAAAAAAACGCTCCTGCCTGGACAGAATGGCATAAGCCAAGATGCTCAACCAGGGCAGCATAATCCCCGCAGGCCCGTAAACTACAAACGCAAGTACGGCGGAAACGTGCGTTAAAATGAAAAACCGCTTGTTCCGAAAAGCATATATCGTCCCCGTCAGGCTCAGCGTAACGAAAAAAGCATACAGGGCGTGCGGCGAGGCCAGCTGCGACGCGGTGTAAACCAGAACGCTGGAGCCGATAAGCACAGCGGAGTAATTCGCCGCGCGTTCTCCGCTGAGGCGCATCGCCATAAACCAGCCGGCCGCAGCCATTCCCAAACCGCCGATAACCGGCCACAGCCGCATGGAGAACTCCGACCAGCCAAAGATGGACAACGACAGCGCGGAGAGCCACCAAAAGCCCATGCTGTTTCCGAGATAGGCGCCGCCGTCAACCATTGGCGTTGATAAATTTCCGCTCATGACCATGTTTAGCGCCACTGAGGAGTTTACTCCCTCGATGGGGTCAAGAAGCCCGTGGTCGCTCATGCCGCGAAAAAAAAGAAACGTCAGCGCGATGAAAAGCAGATAGGTTGCTTTACGCGCGGCGCTCAGCGGCGGATTTTTTAAACTTGTTTTTTGGGCGCCATGCCTGCCGCGTTTTCCATATCTGGCGCGGAGATTACGCGCCAGCCTGAAAAAAAACATCGCAAGCAAAAACAGCCCGATAAGTATGAATATCGATCTAAGTATGGCTAGCAAGTGACGTCACCCATTTATGCAGTATTATGCAAATCAATTTTCGCCGACGGCATCGTCTGGTACGACGTCGTCTTTGCTTTCTCCGCCGTCCCCGGCGCGCACCATTATCAACTCTCCGCCCAGCCAGCGCCCGGCCTCCTGAATCAGCCCGGCGAAAGGCACGTCTGACCCCATAGCGGAGCGCGAAGGCTCCCGCGACGTATTTGATGAATTTTGCGCGCTTTGCGGACTTTCTCCAGCCGCGGGGCCGAACGATGAAAAATCCATGGAAAAACCGCCCGCTTCACCGGTAGGCGGTTTTTTGCCGGGCTTTTTTGCCCTGCCCGGCTCGTAAACCTGGGCAGGCTCCGGCGCTGCTGAGCTCACGTCGCAGATTGTCCAGTGAGGCTCGCAACGTAAAATAACCTCCGACGCATTGTCAGACGCCGCCAGGTTTTTCAGTGACAGCCTGTGCCGATCCAGTTTCAAAACCTCGTAGCAATAGCGGCCGCTGATATCCAAAACAAGGGCGTTATTACGCCCCTCGTCAATAAGTGGTTTTACGTCCAGCAATGCGCAGTACAGCAAAAATTCGTTCTCGCGCATATCACGGAGGGTTCCGCTCCATTTTTCTTCCGGGTACGGCTTCCACGCGCTTGTGTCTGGCTGCTCCAATTGCTGCTCCGGTTCAACAGAGGCGGCAGGCGCAAGAAACTGCGGCGGCGCTTCAAAAGGCGGAGCGAATGAAACAGGCGGAGTCGACGGAGCAGGTGAAGCTGATGAAACAGGCAAAAGTTCGGGTTTTGGCGCGGGTGCGCGAATTGGTTTGGCGGGCGAAACAGCAGGCGAGGTTGACGGTCTGACGGTTGGCGCGTCGGGCGTATTTGCCGCCCTTGTCAGGAGGATTCCGCAGAGCACGTCCGTCCTGAGGCCCATGCGTACTTGCGGCATCAGCTCCGCCAGAAAACGCATGAGAGATTGAAGCGCGGCTGGCTCCCACAGCGGTGCTTCTTTTTTGAGGTATTCTTTTTCCTGCTCGGAGGCTTCGAGCGCGGAGAGCGAATCTTTCCACTTGGCGGCAAGCCAGAGGTTACGCACCAGCGAGAAAAGTTCCTCCAGAAAACGCTGAGGCGAAGCCCCGCCGGACAACAGCCTGTCAAGCTCAACGAATGATTCAAGCCCTTTGTTTTCACTGCCGCTGTTTTCGCTGAGGCTCCGCCAGCCGGAGAGCCACCGCTCGATTGAAGAACGGCTGGCCTGTCCAAGCGTGTTTTCCACATCGGCTAAGGTGATTTCGTCTTTTCCGAGGCCGGAAATCTGCTCCAGCATCGAAAGGGCGTCGCGCAAAGCGCCGTCAGCCTGACGGGCTATTTCCCACAGCGCATCCGGTGATGCCGTTATACCCTCGGCAGAGCATACGTGAATCAGCCTGTTGTTGATATCCTGAGTGCCTATGCGGTGAAACGGTATGTGCTGGCAGCGCGAGCGGATTGTAACCGGCACTTTATGCGGCTCTGTCGTCGCCAGAATGAACACTACATGCGCGGGCGGCTCCTCCAGCGTTTTGAGGAGCGCGTTGAAGGCCGCTATGGAAAGCATGTGAACTTCATCTATGATGTAGACTTTGTAGCGGGACGAGAAAGGTGCGAGGGTTACGTGGGTTTTAAGCTCGCGAACTTCGTCAACGCCGTTGTTGGAGGCTCCGTCTATCTCTATGACATCTAGGCTTTCGCCTGCCGTTATCGCAAGGCAGTTTTTGCACTGGTCGCACGGCTCGAAGCCGACGGGCGAAAGGCAGTTGAGGGCTTTCGCCAGCAGTCTTGCCGCTGTCGTCTTTCCGCATCCGCGCGGCCCGGAAAAAAGATACGCGTGCCCTACTAGGGAGCGTTCGAGGCTTTTTGCCAATACGTCTACAGCCGAGGACTGCCCGGCGACCTCGGAAAATTTTTGAGGGCGATATCGCCTATAAAGTGATATTCTCAAAACCTTCGCCTCCCAAATTTTTTTCATTTTTTTCGCGTTTTTCACCAGAAAATTCTTTTTTCAGGCCCTCTTTTCTCAACAAAGTTTCCATGTCTTTTGGCAGTTCGGACCTGAACGTTTTACCGGAGACCTCTGAAAGCGCGCCAGAAAGCCCGGTCGGGAATTGCAGCTCGAACGCGTGAAGCAAGGGGCGTTTTGCCTCGCGTCTGCGTCGGTTTGCCTCAAAATTGCCGTATTTTCTGTCTCCCAGAATAGGGCATCCTAGCTGAGCCATGTGAACCCTCGCCTGATGTGTGCGCCCTGTCAGAAGCTCAATTGAAGCCAGCGACAGCGTTCCGTTGAAACTCAGGCGTTTATATCGCGTAAGCGCAGTCTTTCCATCTTTTTCACTTCCGCCAACAACTTTGACGATATTATTTGCCTCGTCTTTCAGAAGCGGCGCGTTGACAACGCCTTTACCCGGCAGTTCGCCCACGACGACTGCCAGATATCGTTTCACGACCAGCCTTTCTTTAAACAGGCGCTCCAGTTCCCGCAAAGCCTCGCCTGAAAGGGCCGCGACAAGCACGCCGGTGGTGTTGCGATCCAGCCTGTGAACCGCCGCGGGGGAAAACCCCAGCCTCCCCCGGCCAAACATGCCCCATATCCGCGTGATAACACTGTCGCCTCCTTTGACGTCCGGCTGAACAAGGAGGTCGGCAGGCTTGTTAATTATCGCCACGTTATCGCCGCGCCATAGCATGGGCACTTCGCCCCAACGTTTGGCTGCGCTTTCGGAAACGGCCGCTTCTGCGCCAGGCGGCTCCCACGGGACGTAAAGCTCCTGCCCGGAGCGGATTTTTATTCCGGCCTCTCTGGCTTTCACCGCGTCAAGGCGAACCTCTCCCTTACGAAGCGCGCGCATAATCAACGACAAAGGAAGCGCAGGCCAGATTGAACGTATGGTTCGATCCAACCTGCGACCGTCGTGATCTTCGGTTATAGTAATTTTACAGGCCATAAAAAGCACACTTTCTAAACATGACCATAATATCGTCCATCTTCGCAACGACCTTCATAACAATTTGCGTAATCATAAACTGTACTGGCATAACAAAAAAACTGATGGCTACACGTACAGTTTTTTACATATTTGCCCGAATTTTTATCTGCTTGTTCTGCTTTTCTGCATGAGGCGATAATACATTCGGATAAAACTATATTAGCGCATTTAATACATGATCCGCCGCGTCAAAAGCAATTTTATACCCGTTGCACGCTATGGGGTACGCATACGGCTCTATCGCGTCAGTTATGATATTACCTTTAGCCGCCACACACGCATCGTTGATAGGGCATTTTTCACAGCCTTTAACAAACCCCAGCGTGTTGACTTTATTTAACAACGCCTGATTCATGCCTGTGATGACGTTACCTAAACACAGGTTTTTATTACCCACAGCCGATGCGTATGGGTAAACGTCGCCGTTCACGGCTACTGAGTACACCAAATCGCGCCGCACCCGCGTTTTGCTCAACCCAAATTTACTCGAATACGCTCTGACCATGTCGTCGATCTTGGTTATGCGTACTTTGTCGTTATCCTTAACCCACTTGACATACGTGTCCGCGATCTTGAAAAACTCCCTGCGCATAGTTTCAACATGGGCGACTTTCCAGGGCGACGAATAGTTGATAAAAAAATCCATAGACTTAAAGCCCAATTCCCTCAGGTGTAATACATTATCGTGCCATATGTCCACATTGTTTACATCTATAACGCTGGCGGACGTTATACCGTACCTGCCAATAGCGTTTTTGTGTCGGGCTACATCCAAAACAGGCTTCGCGTCCTCGTTAATCCTGTTGGTGTCGTTCAACAGGCCGTCGTACGATATGCTTATCAGTATGCCGTTTTTATCGGCATACTCGAAAAATTCTTCTGTTAGCAGCGTTCCATTGGTTACAATGTCCAACATAACCGGGCGGGTTGATTTTTTGCGTATGTAATCCGTAATGTGCTGTATCAGCTCAAACTCCAACAAAGGTTCGCCGCCGAAAAACGTTACTCTGGCGTACTTGCCGCACTTCTGCAGCAAATAATCCACGGCTGCTTCAGCCACTTCTGCCGACATGCGCTCGCTACCGTGCGTCATAAAGCAATACTTGCACTTCATATTGCACTGCTCGGTCAAGTGCAAAACGATATTGTTTACCTCTATGCGTTTACTCATTTTCGACAGTGCTATCCTGCGAATCTGTTTCGTCAGGAATTTCGGTTTCGCCCTCTATAATGCTATTATACCATGAGCCTGCGCCACCCATAACTACCCACTCTTCTTCTTTTTCTTCTTCTTTTTCTTCTTCGGTAATGCTCTCATACCATGAGCCTGCGCCACCCTGCACAACACCGAAATCACAGCCTCTACAGCCCGATAAGCCAAACAAACCTAGCGCAAGCGTAAGCATAAGC
>Ga0123352_10017459_pt1 | contig 11436 bp, 2 predicted proteins | sample TergutLab28metaG_FD_89700 | JGI IMG/M metagenome (GOLD analysis project Ga0123352, IMG submission 89700) | Labiotermes labralis P1 segment gut microbial communities from Petit-Saut dam, French Guiana - Lab288 P1 | ecosystem: Host-associated > Arthropoda: Insects > Digestive system > Gut ...
GCGAGTCGCACAATCTCCCTCATCCCGGACGCATAGCCTGCTGCTCTGCTCCTAACAACCGACCACCAACAACCAAGGCATTACACACCATATGCGGCAATAACACAAGTATAGTCTCGAGCTCCTGATGATGGGCATATAAGTTCCCGAAACATGTTGGGCAGTTTATAAGTGCAATTACAGCATGTTGTACACAAATGATGTATATGAATATGTACTACCATACTCCAAGTCTTAAGTCAGGATTGGCTATAGGCTACCTCAGTGTCGCGTAAAACAGTCTGTTTAGATGTAGTCAGGAACATTCTGCTTTGTAGTGTGCGCTGCAAGTTTAAGCCGTCCGTCCCTATGTAGAAAAACAGGTCATCACAACAATCCAGAAAGTGCAAGAAACAGCATGCTCCATCTAGTCAACATAAATCACGACTCGTTTATGAGAGGAGAGCAGAGAGCTGCTGACGTAACCAGGACATCTTTCTCCGCACACCACTATTCACTATGTGGCAAGAAGGATGCAACACAAGCGTTATTTTTGATCTGAGGAAGCTAAGTGCTCGCGATAAGCTGCTACAAAGCATAAAATTGTAAAAATAACATATACAGCAAGCAATACCATAAAAATTTTAAAAAGTAAGTGGCAGGGGGAGAGGAATGGGGCAGAACATGGGCGGTATCCACATACTGCATTCAGCAATGACTTTTTCAATGCCTGTTAATTGTAAGTAGGGAGTATGTGTACAGCATCAATGTCACTTGTGGAAGAACAACTCCGTGTACGAGAGACATGATTGCGAACAAGACGCTCAAGTTATCCTCAAGCTTTAATAGAAATGTTAGATTCATTACCTACTAGTGCCACCAGACCACGCCGCTGAGTCATATTCCGATGAAACCCATGGTCGTCATACCCACACACGAAACTTGTGAACTGATCTTTTGAAATTTCTGAATTTTTTTGTGTGAAACAGAAGAGTGAATTCAGCTGCTTGTTATAATAACAGTGTCTCCGCAAACTCGCAGTTCTTATCTTGGACGTCTTACCGTGTAGTCTGGTAGAAATTCACAAACGTTTCGAAGATGACTGCCGGCTCTATCTTCAGAGCAATTTTGAACCAGACAACTCGCCATTGCATCCACACATCCTGCAAACTATGTATTTCTGATGTAACGAGTCACTGTCTCAAAAATAATGGACGTACAAAGGAGGGAACAGACTGGTACGTAGTGCCGCAATCAAATCACCACGTTAAAACGCAATACATGAAACAGGTTCAGACTACACTTGTGTAGCATTCCTAATCCTTTGAAGAAAGTGATTATTATTATTATTATTATTTTGTGATTGTGATGATCGAATTTGATTCTTCAAACAGAAGACATTGTATGTTTGTGTAAGCCGGCGGATCGCACAATCTCCTTTGCAGCGACATGAGTTCAGCATAAAGAAGCCATGTGCTAGAAGCCTGCCTCTTCCCCTCACTTTACCTAACCCATTTCCGTTTACTTCCATAATTCCATCAGCATGATTTTTAAAAGTCTAGCCCGAACAGAAACAGCAGCAGTGGTAATAAAACTGCTTTATTCTTTTTTTCATACTCTCGGACCCGAAACTTCGCCTTCTTGTTTTCTGTTTCTTTCGTATTTGAGAGTCTAACGGATTTGTTTCTGTTGGGGACCTGTCACCGCCCGTGGACCGTTTGTTTACATCTCCGAGCCGAAAAAGGTGTGAGCTCTCAGCTCTTGAAGAAAAATATCTGCCCGGCTATTCTCAGTTCTGACGGCTTCAGACAGCCATATATAATGCTGGTCTAAGGAAGCCTGGTTCGATTTCCGGCAGTGGAAAGGGATTTTATCTTCTGCAAACGTACATACCACTTCTGGGGTACATTCAGCCTCTCTTAATCAATGGCTACTTGGGGCTTTTTCTCCGCAGGTAATGCGGCCTGGGCATGACGTAACGAGACTGGGGTATGAAGGTGAAAAATCACTTCCGAGCAGTGCCGAGGTTAAGAAAGGGTGGAGCTGTACTGTCAATTTCTCACACGCATTTATGGCGTCCAGTGACCTACCTTTTACCTTTGCCTATCCTGCTGAAGAGGAGCGGAGCAGTCTTCGCCAGAGGGTAGAGAAGTTACAAAATAATGTGTTATAACGATTAGAACAAGCAATTTCATATTACTGCTAAACAGTCGATAAATCCTTTCTCACTGGCAATTTAATAGAGGCGAGTAACTGCAGTACCTCAATGTGGTAAAGATTCGCAGGCTACTGCGGTCTTGTGGCTATGTTACATCACCACTGTAGGCACTTACAAGTGTTTGATACCAATACACTACAGATACCTACCCTGAAGATGGAAGCAGCATATTCCTTTGAAAACACACGAACATATCTACCAAACAACACAGCGTCACATCCCGGAAGATCATAGCCTTAATGTTCATCTCTGTGAGGAGTTCAAATACCATACGACACGACTAAAACCTGCTACATTATATTTATTTCAAAATAATTTATTACACGCGGAAATTTCGCACCCTTTTACTAAGTAATTATGTCTTAAATAAAAAAAACTCCATGGAGTGGAGTCCTTTAGTAGGCAACAACAGCTTAACAGGTTTACAAAAATCCCCTTCAGGTTATCACGGAGAAGCTTAAGTGCTTGACACTGCAAGTGGAGGCATTACGGTACTCTGAAACGTTCATAGCTCTTGCCAGGCGACATGGCTCTAACATTCGATAAGTCTTCCCGGTCTGCCACCCTAATACGGACAGCCCGAAACTAGACCCTATCCTAAGGAGGGCTAATTCAGTGCACAACAATTTTTAATATTATTCTTCCTTCCAGACCTCTATCTCTCAAGCGGTCTGTTCTTTCAGGGCGTCCAATCATAAAGTGCATGGCCTAAAGAAGCTCTCATACGGTCAATTGGCCTACCTTTCATTAAACCCTGAAGTTTCATCACTGCGCTCAGAAGAGTCACCCTTTCATAGGCTCCCCTATTTTAGTGCTGAAATGTCACTTCTTTTCTGGGAAAACTCAGATGCCACCCGCACCACATACTGATAACCATTGCATTAAGCTGACTAGGCAGATGGACGTAACAACCTGCAGACTTACGGCGTCTCTAGGGGGTCGAGTCTGCCCACCACATTGTCCATTTTCAGGGCAGAAAGCTGAGCTGTTGAGAGCCTGCTGTCAATAACGTCAGAGGGATTAACAGTGACTTGTCGACAGCTTCGACAAGTGAGGAAAAGAAACAACAAGGCCGCCACAGTAGAGCTGTTTGCTAACAAAACACAGAACTGACACATTTATTCACTACCTAAAATTTCTAACGGATTGCGCTGAGGAAGTTGAACCAGTCGAGCATTTCTAACGCGCGTCATATTTGAAGAACCTACTAAACACTCTGGATAACTTGGCTTCCCTTAATTCACTATAAACTGTGAAGTACAACTATTCAGAGCACAGTGGTACTGTGTGTAAGACCTCCAATAACACCAGAACTCTTCATTTTGCCTCCACAATTTATTTATGTCTGTATGAATGATTGTCACATAAATAGCAAACTTTCCCTCAACAACATTAACCGACTTTTTCTTTAACCGAGACAAAGTGTGTTTACTGTCTGAGGTAGAAACTTTAGTTGTATAAATCATTTTATAAACTTCACGCCCTAAGGTTGGCTTTCATACGCCGTTTGTGTAGAAATGAACAACCGAACGCCAAATGCTTCGGGAAGCCAACTGATTTCATTCCAACTGCGCGCACTTCTCGGATGGAACTTATTTGACGTCATTCGCTTCCAGAGAAGTGCTTTCATACAGATCCTAAATAAAAGAGCTGAGACTACAAAGATGGCAAAATATGTAAGCAATACGTTTCATTAAAACGTATGTCCCCATATACCACACCATTAAGTGTGGTATATGGGGACATATAATAATAATAATAATAATAATAATAATAATAATAACTGGCAGAAGCAGCCGAATTGATTGAAGATAAAAGTGCACGTTATAAGTAAACACCAGCCAATGTACTGGAGAATAAAAATTTCAAGCTGATCTGGAATCGCAGCATACTTACGGACAAAAGAATACCTTTTAATCTACCGGACATAACTTTTATGAATAGGAAAAGAAAGAACACCTTTTTAATACATAGCTGTCCCAAATATACATAATATCGCCAAAACAATAACCGACAAACAAAACAAGTACCAAGAACTGGCGAATGAAATATGTGCTATTTGGAAACAAGTAACCTCGAAAGTAATATCATCTATGGGAGTAATTCCAAAGTCACTATCACAAAGTCTAACAAGACTTAACTTGCGCCCCAATACATACATGCATGCAACTGCAAAAATCTGTAATTCTTGTAAGAAACTTTTTAAACTACAAATAAGACCACCGAGCCTAATCCTGTTGATTACTACTTCCCAGGATAAGTGAATACTTCCCAGCCAAACCTGAGAAGTGAGAAATTCGATAATAATAATTTCTTAAATTCCGCCAATGTATAAGTAAAATGAATTATCTGGTACTAATTTGAAAGAAAATTAGTTTTATATGTCATTAAGCCCTTTCAATCTCTAAACAAGCAATGCGAAACTCAAAAAGATATTTTGGCTTTGCGTGATTTCAGGCTTCCGCCGCGAATGAAATGAGAATCCCCCCCCCCCATCTTCAAGGATGAAGAATCAGCGCTGGATTCTTGACCTCTGAAGATGGGGCCGATAGATTGTTCCGAAACGTCAGTAAGAAATAACCCACAAGAGCGCAGTTCTCACAACTTGGCTTGTTTTAGTCATTATTCATAACATAAAATATATTCATTGACGAACACATGACTAAGTTAAGCCCTATTTTGACGAAGAGATTGCTTTCATAAAAATCGCATGCAGACAGAAGAAACGTAAAACGAAACCCCCCCCCCAAGAATTCATTACAATACACAACAGTATGGCCGTTGAAGATCCTGCCAGTTGCCAATATGTACAAAGATAAGCAGCGTCTGGTGAACGTTAATCGAATCTTTGGTCATAAAATTTGCCACCGTTAAACACCGTTGTTCATTGGAATGTTAAGCCTATGAATTTATTTGATTCGCCATTATTTATTCAAAAACGCTATCAGCAGTTCACATTAAACGACGGTGAATTACTGTATTATCAGTGAAAATTAAATTGGAAAGGTTGCTGAAGGAAGTACCTGTGCCCTATTTGTTCACACGCCCAACACCAAAACTGTGGTATAATGTGTCTTACTATAAGGGAGCTCTCCGCTGATCCCAGCGGCCGCGCGGTCTAGACATGGGGCTGCGGTCGCTCACTTGCCAAGATTAGGTTCGAATCCTGCAGGGGGACATGGATGTCTGTCTCTTGTAAGAGTTGTGTGTTGTCAGGTTCTGGTCTCTGCGTCGGGCTGATCACTCATCCAGAGGAGTCCTACCGAGTGTGGTGTGTCTGGTATGATCGTGAAGCTTCGATAATGAGAAGGACCTGGCCCATTATGGGCTGTTACCCAACGGAAAGAAAAAAAGGGTGCTTTCCTTCAGGTACAGCGGACAACTAGAACATATTTAATCAAGTTAACCAGTATAATTTAACAAGGCCTTATCGATAGGAAGCGAGAGTGTTACTTACTGAACTACAGATTTATTAATTTCTTTAAAATGTTTGCCATCCTGAAGTATTTAACGCATATATGAATATATAATGTATCTGTCAAACACAACAAATTTTAGTACGTTGTTTCATTATTTAGGACAACATGTTTCGACTCTGATAGAGTCATCTTCAGGCCCTTCTAAGATACAGATCCTTACTTAACAATGTTTAAAATGCACTGTAGGATCCCAAATACTTACATTCTCGACCTAACTATGTAAAAAATACCAGTGCCATTAGGTCTTATTATACAACCGGAATACTTTCGTTCTAAAATTTTAACCGGTACATATAAAGGAAGTTAAACTATGTATTTGAAATGTCGTTGTTAAGTGAAGTTCTGTACCTTAGAAGGGCCTGAAGATGACTATAAGAGTCGAAACATGTTGCCCTAAATAATAAAATAATATACTAAAATTTATCTCAGTAATTAACCAACTTGACGCACAAAATTTTTGTTTTACAATAATTTTATTTCATGCCTCTACATGTTTCGAGCACATGTGCTCATCAACAGGAGGTCAAAATTGCATTACACAGCCTCTGGTATCATCACACCTACAGGTAAAACAAAAATTTTGTGCATCAAGTTGGTTAATTAGTGAGATAAATATGAGATGCACGGTCAGCAAAACCTCAAAAAAATACTAAAATTTGTTGTGTTTTTGAGTGATACATTAAACTGTATATTCATACATCACTAACTACAGGGTTTCATAGGACTAAAGAAAATTTGAGAGGAAATTAAAAGAGTGGAGTTAAAGAAAAATCACAGTGCTCTTGCTTGTAACAGATTTAAGGCCTTATGCGACTTAATAAACAAAGAATGTTCACAGACAATACGGAGGCACTTTGTACATTGACGTCTGCACACTTGAACTGCTTTCTTTCGGTTGGGACTTCTGTAACTTCAACGCTCAATGAATCCGACGGCAAGTCCTCTGGGAGAGTCGCTGCACCATAATTGGGCTTCTGTCTGCACTCTTTCACAGTCAGAATTCTGTGATGTTGCTCACAGTAAGCACAGCGCGATCCGCGGTGTCGGCAGTTATCACGTGTAGCCACGTGGCAGTTTTAATTGTATCACTGCGAAATATCCGTTTGTTCCAGCACACTTATAAGTATCAGAGTCCTTGATAAGCTAATACTCGTTCAACGTGTCAAGAAACTGTTCGAATTTTATGCAACCCGAATAATGAAGGCCGAACTCACAGGAGCGAGCCCCTGAGGCCTACCATATTCGCCCTAAGCTTCTCCGCATAAACTCGTAAGTTACACGCACATTATATGCTAATATGTTCCACACTGTCTCTTCCCTACAGGCAAATTCATATTTGTTCTAAATTGATTTACATTTCACCTAACCAACCAACCAACCAACCGTCAGTCCAACCATCCATCCATTTATCCAACCACCCACACATTCATTTATCCACCCACCCACACATCTATCAATTATTCTACCTACCTACCTACCGTCCGTCTCTCTATCTAGATGTCTACCTACCTACCAATCTATGTTTATCTGTCTGTCTATTCATCCATCCATCCACCCAACTAAATAAGCACTCGCCGGGAAGCCCCTGTTTAGAAACTAGCTTTCGGCCAACTGTTCACGTAATTCTTGACCTTTTGTGAAATATATTACGGTTTTCAGAAGCCCATGCAATCCTCAGATCATATTTCTTCATATTCTATTTTAATAATATCCTCTTATCTATGAATGGATCAGTTTTACAATTAAAATTCTATATAAATTTCTCACGTCATTACGCGAGCTATGTGTCGTCTTACATTTACTTTAAGAAAGATTATCCATTATTCAACTTGTAATATTAATTAAAACAAAGTATGCAGACTCCAACTACGATTACCTGTCAGTTATTTTGGGTCTATAGGCTATATTGTGACTTGAAAATTAGATCTTCACTTTTCTTATATATGCATTTCACATGAATTACATACAAAATTTCAGTTCCTACATCACAGACAACATAGTTATTGTCCAGTGTGTCGATGTTAAAGAAATAGCTGCTATTTATTTTGACAATCACTTAAAATACACAAGTGCAGTTTCTGGGCAAAATTCAGTTTCTGAACGTAAAAGCACGTGACACGTAAGTTACAACTGAGCTGCAGCTCCCTCTGGAGCGTGTCTTAGAAACTGGAATAACATTTTGTACCCTAACAGATCAATTCCTGGCAATTTACCGGTTCTCATATGTAAGACAAAGTGAGTCTATACGCAAAAAGGTTCAAGACTTCTCACTGTGTCATTGTGAGTGTTACTGAAGTCTGAGGTCACAGTCCTTACATACATAATAAGATGTGGTATGTATATATGTTACCGAATGTATGACTTATTGAACAATACAGTGGTAACAGTGAACCAAACCCTTTGTGTTTCCGTTCTTCCCGGATATGACATCGCGAAATATCCCGAAAGAACGGTTAATTAGCTACACCGCTGAAAAAACCTAAAAACTCCCAACCAAAACACGTTTTTCTTCTGTTGCTAGAGAAACGCATCGATTAATTCTTCTATCACCATATATATGAAGTAATCCCATTACAGGCCTGGACAGGCCCTGTAGGTTCCAAGATTTCAAGACAATCGGCACATGACGGTGGTAAGGTTGTCAGCCCTAAGTACCGGCCGCCTTTACCCCCAGGAAATATTCCTGGTACTCATTTCTGTTAGAGGCTGAGTTAACCCCAGGGCCATAGTGCGGCTGGAAGGATGATGCAAATGAAATATTCCAATGACACCATCGGGAATCGAACCCGCGACCTTCACATTACAGTATAGATGTGGTTGCCTGTACAGAAAACTGGTAGTTGTTTATGGTAAGCATTGTTGAAGAAAATTGTTTTTGTCATAAAATAAATTTTTAATTGCAAGGAAACTGTTTTATAGCAATTTATTTTATATATAAAATGTATTAAGATCGTTGCTAATCCCTGCAGTTTTCAGAACAGATTTCAGCGTCCTAATATTGGTACATACTTGTCGAAAAACCCGTACGAATTTCGACTTACATTTTCTTGTAGGACGAAGTAAGTGTAAGGTGCAGGCGTCTTAGGACTAATCCAGCTGTCGAAAATAGAGCTGCTGTGCTTTCTGTGTGTGAATAATATGCTTATTACGTCCAGTCTGATTCATACACCATTACATAGGGTGACTTTTACGATTGTTTTGCCTTAGACAGCTCGTCCGTTTAAATGCAGAATCCACGCTATCGGCTAGGATATTGGGCTTCCGGTAGTTTGGTCGCAAAGCGTTGCCTTAACACAGCATCATCTGGAGTATGGAAAACAGCTCTACAGCTTATTTACATATATCAACCGGACTTCAGAAGCATCCGTTTTCATACCCTGCGCACAAGAGGCGTAAATGTTTGTTGTTTGTGAATATCAAACAGCGTGTTTCTAATGTGACGTAAAATGTTGCTTTGTTGCTGTCCTTCGCCAGTATGAAGTACAGCGTAACAGAGATAACTTCTGTTGCGGAAAACTACGCAAGGAAGGTAACGCGTAAAGACGGTCGTAGAAAATTAGCAGTCGATTTCCCGGTACTCCACTTCCTTCGAATTTAAAAAGAATAGCGTGGTGAACAAATTTCGAACAGGTTCCATGCTAAAGATGAGCAAACAAAAGTGTTCTTTCAGAAGCAACGCCAGATGGAATGTAAAAGCTGTTAAAAGCATCTCAACGACATTCGTGCTGAAGAGTTATTCCCGGACACAGTTGTATCAAAGGTGCCCCCACAGGCAGAAACAAACGTTTTTTGTTTGAACCCACAAAAATTTACGTTTTTTAGAAAGCTTCCGGAAGCAAATTGTGTTGCGAGCGTACGGTGTTGTAAATGGTTCCCTGAAGCAGGGTTTAGTGGTCAACTTTTTCTTTCTTTACAGACGAGGCATGGTTTTGTTTAAACGACCACACAATACTCATAGTAACAGACACTAACCTGTAGATACCAGTCTATTATATCACGTGTCACTAAGCTGCATTGAAGTTGAAATACGGTGTGATGTGAATGCAACAGGAGTAATCAAAACTATATTTCTTTCCGATACAGTAAATTCAGAAAAGTATACTGGACATGTTTTCGCAACCGTTTTTGACAATTTAAGTGATCGTGTGAAGGAATAAAGTTGTTTTGCAGCAGGACGGTGCAAACACCCATACAACCAAATAGTCCAATGAGCGCCTTACTTAGCATGTTTGGGAAAAGGAAATAATCCCCTTTGTGTCCGGCTCCTTCATCCGATCTGAGGCACTGTGGGGAACATTCGGAATAAAGCGTTTACAAAAAATAAGTCCACACATACAGGGCGAACTAAAATAAATCACCAGGCTCACAATTTCGACAGTTTACAGACAAAGTCGAACAGTTTTGAATAATACGTTCACCAATTGTCAAGCATGCGCGGGGGTTGGAGGACGTCACTTCCAACGTCTGCTTTAACATGCTGCAACTTACATTTACTACTACAGGTTGCTAGCATAGACTCTATGAACAGGTTCGTTGTTAAGTTGGGCACTGGACCACCTATGACATACTTCGGCTCGCTCCGGCGCTTTTTGCCGGAAAGAGGACGTCGGATCTCTGTGCGTTATCCACAGACACTATGCACAGCCCACAGTAGCATCGATGGCTCTTGTGTGATACGTCATTAAATACAGTTCCTTAAGTCTCGTCGTAAATTCAGGCGGACTTTTCCTGAGAGGCGTGTTCTAAACAGGAAACAATATACAAATAAGTGACAAGTTTTTCGAGAAAAGGGTTGCATTCGAAACAGTAGCAAGGATGCACAGGACGGGTACTAATGTAATAAAAACTGCATGAGATTGGAGTAAGTTTGAAGACATCTTAGAAAAAATCTTTGGGACTGCTTGCAAGGAAAGTGGGTGTGCCAAGAAGACTAAGTAACGCACCAAACTTCCACGTTTGAAACAATATAATTGTGGTTCACATCTTCTGCGGCACAGATCGAAAAGCAAGAGTAAATTTTGTGAAATGGTATCTTTACGATAAGCAGAAAGGAAAAATAAACACCACATTCGTTCTGTATAGTGGTGAAGCTTGGTTTAAAATCCGTGGTTTTATATTGACGCTCAGATTAACACGTTCCTCACGTTAATCTACAAAATGCTGTAACATGACGCTAACCTAGACGCATGGTCTGCTTTGAGTGAGTGCAGCTAGGATTACTGCATACATTTCTTTTTTCCTGAGACAATAAATTCACATCGATGTTTTATTCTGACGTAATTCTTTGAACATCTCTCCGAGTACGAGCAAATCAAAGCCTAAAAATGGGCAACGAAACAGTTGACACCGCAAATAATTTCACGCTTTGTTTACACAGTCCATTTATGAGAGAATAATGAGCAGGTTATTGTGCCTTCCCTGTCCGACGTGTCTGAATCCGTGCTGTCTCTACTTGCACCGCATACTAAACTATAAACTTAATACTCCTCGCACTTAAGTCGATCTGTAAAAAAGCATGCAGAATACAGTGATTTTATTTTCACCAGCAGAACTTCCACACGCAAAGATAAACACATTTTTTATGTGTGACTCATACCTGCGAGCTGATGGGAACCATACCCAGCATAGACGCCTAACGTCAACTATAGTGGTCGTACTGCACCGCTAACCTCTAAAGTTGCATTTTATATATTTATTCAACAAATATAGGTACTGAATATTTTAAACATGGTATATACTCTCCGTTTTTTTTCTCTTCAA
>Ga0123352_10017460_pt1 | contig 11436 bp, 7 predicted proteins | sample TergutLab28metaG_FD_89700 | JGI IMG/M metagenome (GOLD analysis project Ga0123352, IMG submission 89700) | Labiotermes labralis P1 segment gut microbial communities from Petit-Saut dam, French Guiana - Lab288 P1 | ecosystem: Host-associated > Arthropoda: Insects > Digestive system > Gut ...
CAGACAAAATCAGGGATCATCACCCCATACATTTGACCTTCCACCATCTGACATCAATTTGTTTCCAGCACTAAATGAACAGCTTACAGGTATATTTCAATATGATTCTGATGTACAAATGGTCACACACAGTTACTGTTCCATGACAAAAGAAATATTTCAGCACATTCACAGGTTTAGTAGGTAGCAGTAATAACCAGTTAATTTCAAAGCAATCTTTATGCATGTGTGTGTCAGTTGCTCAAATTGGGCCACAACCACTTCTTTTGACATTCCTTCTAGATCATTTTTCATTATCACCTACAATTCAATACAGTAACTCAGTTACTCAACAGATATTCTTCCCTTATCATAAAAACTGCCACATTCATAATAGTTCACTAATGATCCATAACCGGAGGCAAATAAATTGAATTTACATTCAGCTATCATTATATGTCAGTTTTTATATTGAACTCAAAACTATGCCATACTAAACTAACAAAGCAACCTTCACTGACATTGTGAATATTTAAGAAAATATATGAAAAATCTGGCTGTGCAATGTGATTAGCTTTTCAACAACAGATTTGTAAATGCAATAAAAGCACATCATGGCTAACAAGGTATGAAACATTGAAAAAACTAACAACTGGTAAAATCTACTCTTCCCATTCAATCCAAAATGAAAATAAGTTTTGACATCTTGTGAAAATAAAGTGTCAAAATCAAAGATCAAAATACAATGATGGACAAAAATGAATGATGCTTCTCATATTTTACAACTCAGTCTTTCATTGTGATATACAGTGTTACTCACTGCAGAGTTCTGTTTCATCAGATCCATCAGAGCAATCAGGGGTACCATCACAACGCCAAGTTGATGGAATGCAGTCAGAGTTGTTGCACTTAAACTGATCTGGACGACAGAAGTATGCTGGAAAAGTATGCAAAACAAGACATTTCCTGTCAGCAATATTATAGCTCAGTATCAAGTTCTCGTTTGTTCTGTGGAAATGGTAGTGGCACACTCAACTGTAACTGCATTAGCCTTAACTTTCTGGTCATCATACACATAGGATGCAAGCAGGGCTAGAGCCCAAGAAATGCATTTTATATATTTAGGCAACAAGGATACCTACTATATAAAGCAATCCCTCTTTAGGCCTATTACAGACCCAGAGGGTTCAAGGAGAATAAGGCTCCCAGATTTTGAGACAATCGGCACATGAATGTAAGGCTGTAAGCCCTATGCATGGGCCACCTTCACTCCTAGGAAAGATCCCTGGTATTCATTTCTGTCAGCGGTTGAGAAGACCCCAGTGCCATAATGCGGTTGGAAGGATTATGTCAATCCCAATGGGAATCAAACCTGTGACCTTCCAGCTTGTAGCACAGTGTCTCAAAAGACTGTGCCACTACATGCCCCTACAAGGACACTTACTGCATCTTTTAAGGCATGTTGCACAGTATTCAAGCCCTCTACACACACCCCCCCCTCCCCCAGCCTCACCCTAACACACACAAAATGCCATGTATTTCATAATATTATCTATTTTGGTTCATGTAATATTCAGATGTTATATAAACAATGCCCTAAAATGTAAATGTTCAACCCCAGTTGTTATAGGTTAAGTCAAGTTACTGAAACCTTGTTCTACACATCAGCTTTCATTCCTTCAGCTAAACATTAGCAGCATTTTAAATACTTCTATCAACTTTATTATGCAATAACAATAATGAGTCAAAACATCAAGTTTACAACACTGCTAATATCAATGTGAAGGTGGGTCCAGTGCATGTTCAGAGCACACTTAATGAAATTCCTGTTAACAAAGTCTTGTAGTGGAAAACAGCAACTAGGATTGAGGCAGCAGTCAGTTACACAGCTATGCCATTACCTAGACAGCACAAAACCCTCTCATAACAAGTGTGTCAGAAAACAGACAAGACCATTATGGAACCTGAGAACTGTTGGTGTTGGTTCCAGTTCAGCAGCTGTAAGATAAGCTCAAAAATATTCCACTGTGTGTTTAGGTAATAATGCTGAAAATTTGGAAACTGGATATTCACTGTTACTGTTTATGCCTTGGTAAAGTCTTCATTCTTATTTTGTAAGCTCACTTTTCCCAAACTTAGTTCATATTGAAGGCTTCAAATTTACAGAAGATCAGACAAGCAGGAATATTTCGTTTCAGTGGCTTTACCATCCTTCCTACATTCTTCAGATTTATGAAATGGGAGTGAATGCAGAGGGTGGCATTGTCATCACTGTACCTGCCCATGGCTTGACTAGGGACATGAGATGTAGGTAACTACTGAATACACCAAACGATGATCTCATCATGACAGAAAAACAAAATTATAATAATGAATGCAAACTGTAAATACATCAATGACAAATAAACTTCTGTAGATCACAGAACTGTCTGGAGAGCATGCATAATGTTCTACTCCAGATAGGCTTTCCTACTTGAAACATGGTTGGTTGTATGACTAACAGAACCCCTACATTTATAATATTCCAGTGTAGAAATCACAAAAATACATACTGCAGTTCTTCTCATCAGAGCTTAGTTCATCCCCAACTGCATCATCACAATCATTGTCTCTGTCACACAGCCACGACTTCATAATACATTGGCCAGTGGTACACTGGAACTGGTTTGCAGAACACTGTTGTGGTGCAAACGTTGCTACACAACACAGAAAATGATACAATTACTGGGTAACTTCCACAGACCCTCCACAACAATGTAACTTCAAAGTAGAACACAAAGCAAAGGTAACCAAAACTGCATATAAATTCATGCATGCAACATGACAGTGGTAAAAAAATCCATGCATTGCTTTACAAAGTCATAGAAACATTTCAGAACAAACATCAAAACAAGTACAGTGAAAGGATCTTAATATGTTTGCTCCCAAGCTGTATCTGTCACGAGTTGTCCTTCTTGTCTTACTTGTACGATGATCACAATTCTGTTCATCACTGTTGTCCCAGCAGTCATTTTCTCCATCACAAATCCAATTCACATGAATACAAGCAGTGGTATAGTTGCAGGCAATTATTGGCAAAGCAGGCTGTAGCTCCAAACAATATCGTGGTTCTGAAATCAAAACCCACATACAAATACATACATACAAGCACACATACACACAAACATTACATAATGTGACTTGAAGAGTGACCAATGTTGAAACTACCCATGTAATCTGTTTAACATTGACTATTGCCCCAGTTTTTAAGACATATGTCCAAAATGGGCTCACATTCCCAAAAGTTGCAGTTTTAAGAAAATGACACACTGACATATCCAAAATAATATTTCTAAAGATTGTTATGCATATTCAGAGATGTTTGCCCATATCACAGAAACTCTTAACAACAGCAACAGTTAGTACTCAAATGTCCTTATATTAAATCTTTTCTGTAACAGTCCAATGGTAGGATTTGTAATATTTTGATTGGCAAATGAATGAGATTTATTTTAGAGAGCAAGTTCATTGTTCAATCTAAATCAAAGTGCTCAATGGATTTCAAGCAGCAATTAATTCAGAGGTTTTAAAAATGTGGTTTACTAAACAATATCTACTACAATTAACTCCCACATTCATCTTTATAATGAATAATGCCACCATCCACTTGATTTTGATGGAAATGGTGCCATGTGCAAACATAAGACAAGCAAACACTATAGTTTGGTTATCAAGTAAACACATTACTCACTTGCCTCAACAAACGCACAAAATAAACCCAGTAAATACCATGCAATGGACACCACTGTCAAGCTACACAGTTACACAATGGTGCAACTGCAGTCATATCACTGCTACATCAAATCATTCTCATAGCCGCAGACAAAAACCAATACACAACACAAGATAGCTGACACACGAGGCAGTAGACAGAATACAGTCTGTGGTATGCAATATTTGTGTCCATCACACAGATAAACTGCAAGAGCAGGATTTTTAAAGGGAAATTTCCACTGTGCTGGAACCTATCACCACAGAACTCAAGGATTCAGACAAAGAATAACAGCCTCAAGATGACAAAAGATTAAAGTATTTATATTGTGTTTATACCAGTGTTTCTCAACTGCCACACCGCGGTCTGGTACCAGGCCTTGGCATCAATTATACCGGGCCACGTGAGTTTCTTCAGGAATTTGTCATTTTAGTTTTCTAGCAATTTTCATGAATAAATGTTTTATAGTGGAAATATTCTGACAAGAAAAATATTCGTGAATGTGTCGAAAAACTCAGACCCAGATGTTGGCCTGAGGAAACTACAATATGCTCCAACATTTCTTTAGTCCAGTGATTGATAACTAATTTAAATGTAATTTTATATTTGTCAACATGCCATACTGTATACATACTCTTTATGATTATGCCATAATTAATTATTAATACTTATGTTAGTTTAATGTATGGGTTAAAAAAATTGGAAAGGTATTTACAAGTAAATTTGTTGGGACCGAACCCTCATCTTATGAAAAAAGAATTTACCAGGCCGCAGTCTCACAAAGGTTGAGAAACACTGGTTTATACTACGTGCAGTTAATAAATGACAACACTAAACACATGTAGCACAGTACAAAAGTACTGTGCTACATGTGTAGGTTTCACGCACCTCCTTCGTTCCTGCACTTTTTCAGTGTAACCATATGCTAGACAGACACCATACAGCAAAGTTAAGTTGCTTTACTCTTCCAACATGGCTGCCCAAGGAGAAAAAATTTTGAATGACAGAAACTGACAAGAAATGATGGTTATTTTTTTAAGTTAATGCCAAGAAATGTGGCAGTAGTTACTGCAGTCACTCTCACAATATATCAGGGGTGTTTTTGACTAACAAGCTTGTTAGCCATTTGGTTGACAAAACATACACTTATCAAGGACAAAAAATGTAGTTGGTGGGAGCGGCAAAATTCAGAAATGGAATGATCCCTAAAAAATAACGGTAGAGGATTTTTAGGGTTATAACTGACTAGGGGATATAATACATAACTACACCATTGAGTGTAAAGTATATGCACAAAATTCTTAGTTCCCCTTCTTTCCCTAGGACCACATGATGCAATCAAATCCTGCATATCCTAATTTCATGCATGTCACTAACAATGAGGTTCCATATGCGAAATGAGGATCACCTCTGCAGTATCAGACATGCCCCTGCATGCAGTTGGCATCCTTGTCTGAACCAATGTCTTTAGAGGCATATAATCTAGAAAAACAATGGTATTCTTTGCATCATATTTAGTCTCAAGTACGTACGTTAGTGACACTTTCATGTTTGCAGCTAAGCTGTGAAACTGACTGCCACAGTCATAAGCCCAAACCATATTTTAGGCAATATTTACACATTGAAAAGGACCATAGATGTAGAAATGGCAACACCATCATATATATAAAGTGTGCGTGGAACAATCATAAAAAAAGCAGTGTTTTCCTTATGGATCTCACACAGCTGCAATCACAACTGAGCATGAAATTTACCATTCTGGCAATATACTTTGCCTTGTGTGCAATGAAAGGCCAGCAGTATGATCAACATCACCAGTTCTCACCAAAATTAAAACTTATGAAACACAAGAGCACAAGAATTTTGTACAACATAATAAGACCACTACTACAGAAAAAAAATACTGCACGTTACTCAAAAAAGAAAAACATGCCTTCATATCACAGTATTAGTATTTCAACAAACATTCATCCTACTGAATGTGAAAATTACATGACAGGTTCTGATAGGCATGCTATGATTAAGTTTGGCAGATGCTTAAAGGTGGTTGTAAACTGCATATAATAGCACTATCATGCTGAATATTTAGTGTTCATTATTTTATGCTTCCTATCTCCTGGTAATTCTTGCACAGCCTACATCCTTAGGCTTGGCAATAAATATGTGAACCAACAGCCCCAATCAGTTGGTTATCTCCCATAAGCATTATTTACTCACTCTCACAGTGCATTTCGTCACTTGCATCTGGACAATCGGGGTCACTGTCACAGCGGAAACTGGCAAGAATGCACTGACCAGATGTACAGCGGAAGTGATCATCACTTGAACACGAGCAATTCACTTCATCACTGAAGTCACCACAGTCATTCACTTGGTTGCAAGTTTGGTTACTTGGCACACAGCGATTGTTGTGGCACTGGAAGTAGCCAGGTCGACATGTGCGCAGAGCTGTGAATATTTTAGCACATTTCACTTCTGAGGGTTTCATGACAGTTATGATTCCCAAAGTAGTCTGCTTGATTATGACACTGTGCAGTCTGGTAGGAGGAAATCATCTGTTTGGAGAACACACCATCTCCATCTTTAGGGCAGAAGATGGAGGCATGTTTCTTTTACTGTACCAGGGTACACAGTGTCTTAACCCAGCAGGCCATAACACAAATGTTGCCACATGTTTATAATACACCATGACTACCTTATACCTTAAACACTTTATGTTCAGATTAAGTTTCTTTTACATTCCAGTGTCTCTACATCCTAGTTTGTTATTTTTCCCTAAGTTGTAAAATTAAATCCTGCAATATTTTACATCAAACAAGGCCTATATTTGAGGTGAGTGAGATATAATTTCAATGTAAAAAACTTCATTAGAGACTGACATTATATACAAGGAACAGTCAAAAAGTAATGCTTCCTATTTTTTGGCTCCTTACTTTACTTTTTAAGGGACTAACCACTATATGAATGAAGTCTTTGAGCATTCTCAATCATATTCACTTAGACATAAATGTTTTGCAAAACAGATGGTGGTAAAACAGCTGATTATAAAATGGCAGAAATTGATGTGCAGTTGAAAAAACAAGCAGTGATGAAGTTTTTAGTTGCCAAAGGTGAGAAGATGACTTGCATTCATGAATGTTTGCTTGAAGAGTAGGATGAGGCTACTGTGTGTGTGAGTACTTTCAATAATTGGTAAGATGAATTCATCATCAACATCATCGTCGTCGTCGTCATCATCATCATCTGTCACGAGTTAGGCCTTGATAGACCTGTTTTGTCCTAGTTTAATAGTCTCTTTGAAGGTCTTCCAAGTCCATTTGACCTATAATTCAGCATTTTTTTTGGCATCCTGTTGTTCATTCTTGTTACAGAAGCTAAAACTGGAGCAGCAGCAATTCTTGAGAAAATGTGGAGCAGATTCATTTTCACTGGAGTGATGCCTCACTACAGTCCCCAAGTTGATGTTCCAATATGTGGGGATCATCATATGACAGACGAATTACACTCTATGTTATACATAAGTAAAGGCAGTTTAATGGCAATTACTAAAGAGCTTGGCTATTCCAAGGTTTGTTCTTGTTGGGTGCCACAAATGGTGAAAGTGTGCATAAAGAGATGAGGAACACAATGGTCACTGATATTTTGCACTAATTTGACAATGGAGATGATGGCTTCCTGTCACTGCTTCTCATAAGGGATAAAACCTGAGTCCAATTAACCTGAATCCAAGTGGTGATTAATGGAATGGTCCAACCCAACATCCCCAAGAAAGAAGCAATTCAAGACTGCGCTACCTGCTGGAAAAATCATGGTTACTGGCTTCTGGGATGAGAAAGCTGCCATTCATAAGAACTTTCATCTAGGGGGACAAGAGTGAACTCCACTTGCTATATTGCAACAGTAAGAGGTCTGAATGCTCACATTTGTCAAATTTGTCCCACAAGAAAAACATCCAAATTGTTGCTCCTCCAATATAATGCTTGGCTGCACACAAGTGTGCACACCACAGCAACCATTACAAATTTTGAATGGACGATGTTGCTGCTACACCAAACCCTACAGTGCTGACTTTACCATCAGACTATCACCTGTATGGTCCTTTCAAAAAAATAATCTGTGAATACATCATTACACCAGCAACATGGTATTGTAGACTGCTGTGACCAGTGGCTGTAGGTGAGGGACAGCAGCGTCCTTCAGGCGGAAATACCTGGTCTTATTCAATGGTAGAACAGGGCTGTCGACAGATGGAGACATCACTGAAAAGTAACTATGTGTTCAGCAAAGCAATAGTGAAGTTCTGTGACATTTTCACATGTCCAACTTGTAAATGCATGATTAAATAAAAGGAAGCATTAATTTCTGACTGCTCCCTGTATTCTTCAGTGTTTCTGATGCAAACATTCCTTAATTAATTTGAGCATGCATCAAAGCTACCAAAGTATCCATGATTTTTAGTCAGTCTTCTTTTCTGAAATGATACCTGTTCATAGCTTCCAACAGATAAACATACCACAGAAACGGAAATCTTCATCAGAGTTGTCTTCACAATTCCAGATACCATCACAAGTCAAGTGGTAAGGAATGCAACCTCCAGCTGAGCAATGGAACTCTTGTTCACTGCAGTCTTCATCTTTACTAGTGCACCGTTTGCCATCTGCCATCAAGGTACGTCCAGTGAAACACTGGCAAAAGACTTCTCCTGCTGCATTAAGACTGCACTGATCTTCACAACCACCATTCAGGATGAGGCACTGATTTGCCAGACCTGTCACAAGTAACACTTAATTTCATTACATACTACATGAAAAGGTATGAGTTAATGACTGACAGCAAGAAGCCAACAGAATGAAGCATATTTGAGAAGTAAAATCAATAGTACATGTTCCTACCTTTATAGTGGACTTGCTACATGAAATGGAGCTATGAAACAGCTACACATACATTTACAAGACCTTTAATTTCCACCAGATATGGTCAAAGATTTGTTAAATGTGAATGCAGGAAAATTTTAACAAAAATCAATGTCACAATTCACAGAATTTTGGGCATAACCAAGTGCCAATATAACGCACCTTGACGTAAGAAGTAAACTCTGCCTGTCTAGGATAAATTACTATGATTTCAGCTTTCAGGCAATGCTATGTCTTGCTGTTTCATCATCAGGGGTGCTAAAATTTGTCAAATCTAGGAGCCACCTAAAAATACTAGGCTACAGATGGGTGACATGAAGCAAGTTCTATCCTAGCAACCCACAAATATTAAGCGTCACAGCACAAAATTTAGTTGTGCACTGCTGTTTATGACATTTTTCCGAAAACACTTCAGAGTTTCACTCTCTTAATAACAGTATTAAAAATATCTGAAGCTTCTGACTGTATTTCTTCTATAAAATAAAATTCTTGTGACAAGCATCACTGGATGTAATGGATCTGATGCAAAATGCATACAAATAAATGAAATGTGAACGTATTAAATATTATGGAAGCCACAAAACTTTGAACAGTTATAGTTGGTATCAACTTAAATTCAAATCAATTGCCCCTCAAACACACACAGCCAGCTTACAATGAGCTATACTTGCTCATTTGAAGATTTTAGTGATCACGAAAAGGTGAAATGAACACCTGGGCCTAATAATGCGTAGTTAAAGTTGCATTTAACTCACAGTCATTTGTGTCATTGGCTACTGCAATTATTCCCATTGGTCTAGGCACTTCCTTTCTGAGCCATACAACATCTTCACCCGTGTATTTATTAGCTCGAATCACTGCATGGAGTACCCAATCAGTCCAGAAAATATAGTCACCATAGACAGCCAGATCAAATGGATGCTGTGGAGTAACTTTCGCCAGGATCTGCAACAACAGTGAAGTAAATACATTACAATATGAAAGAAAAAAACCACGCAGCATTTTGGGACGAGCAAACAAAGCACATCACAGGACTAATGAATGACTAACTACAAAATCAGTATCAATTGTGGATAAACCAGACCACAAAATAAACACTTAAACACAAGCATTCCACCTGTCCAGACTTGCCCTGGGGCCCAACTAGCCTTCTATACAATCGGTACTGGGTAATTCCTGAGTGTAAAGCAGCCATGGCATCATGTTAACCACCCACCCCCATCTAGTGCCAAGGTTAAAGAAAGAGTAGCGCTGCACCACTACTCCATATCTGTGCCTTCATGGCAGGTTGCAAGGTGAACTTTACCTTTACTTCCACATGTCCCACAATTCAAACAACTTCAAACAGTGTGTTGCAATTTCTGACACTAAATTTAAAGATGATCACATCAATATTTATGTCATGTAATTAACAACTGCATTTCATTAATTAAACTTACAGATTCTTCAGAGTTAACTGGTAATGAAATTATACTAGACATATACTGTGCATATTTTAACCAGTTTGTACATGACCATGCTTATAGGTTAAGAACAAATTACACCTGCTACTGAAGCAAATTCCATCAACATTCCTGGCTAAGATATCTATGAAAGCCTACCAATGAAAAGGGACAACACAAAAAATAACCACTTTCTACCAATTCATCAACACATTACATTGTGCCTGAAACACTTCATACTGTACTTACCACCATCTGACACTACAGCAATAACAGTTCACATTGCATATATTTATCACTACTTTCTCCTAGTTAGTATACCACAAAATTCTACTGTCCAATCAAAGAAGTTACCTTCCTTGTTTCCTCACTTGTCCTCCTTGTGTAGAAGGGAGATGCTCTGTGCTTGATCATTTTACCTGTTCACTCTCTCTTTAATTCTGGATGCTTTACAGCCTGAAAATGGGAGGTCCATACAGGACTAACGGGAAGAAAGCAAATGACCTTGACAGGATAAAACAGGAGGTCCATATTTAATAAAGAGTAGTCAGAGAGAAATACCTCCTATTCTTTATTTCCACAGATTCCTTTTAATGAAAACAACCACTCTGTCAGTGGAGTATAAACATTTTCCATTATTTCCTACTAGTTGCAACTGTTTCATTTGACAAATGGCAATGACACAACTGATTCTAAAACAGCAGTGGCTGATACACTCTTAAAAAAATGAGGTGTAATGAAGCTCCTCATTTCTGAAGGCATGAAACTTACTCATATTCAAAAATGTTTACGCAAAGTGTATGGAAAAGCAACTGTGGACTTGAGTACTGTTTGACAAGAGGTAACACAGGTTAATGAAGCTGACACAGGAGGAGTAGAACTTCATGACAAACAGCGAAGTGGTTGCCTTGCACTGCTATAATGCCTGACAACATATGTTGGGTTGAACTAATATGCACATAACAACAGCCAAATTATGTCCCAACCTACTGGCTAGGAAAGGTTGCACAATGGCCATGACTGAAGAGCTTGGCTGTTTAAAGCTGTATGCTCACTGGGTGCCATGAATGTTGAGAGATCCATAACATAGGCAAGGAAACAAACCACCACTGGATCTTTTGGACCAACATAATACAAGTGGTGAGGTTTTCTTGGTGCAGAGTTTCGCAAATGACAAAACCTGGATTCACCATTCTGAGCCTGAACACATGTGGCAATCAATGGAATGGCGCCACACACCTATGAAGCAAATCAAGTGCTCCATTAGGAGGAAAATTCATAACTACAGCCATTTGGGATGACAGGTGTCATTCCTGTGACTTGCTCAAGAGGACAACAATGAAATCCAACA
>Ga0123352_10017461_pt1 | contig 11436 bp, 7 predicted proteins | sample TergutLab28metaG_FD_89700 | JGI IMG/M metagenome (GOLD analysis project Ga0123352, IMG submission 89700) | Labiotermes labralis P1 segment gut microbial communities from Petit-Saut dam, French Guiana - Lab288 P1 | ecosystem: Host-associated > Arthropoda: Insects > Digestive system > Gut ...
AGGGACAGGTGGCGGACGCTTGTGAGTGCGGTAATGAACCTTCGGGTTCCATGAAATGCGGGGAATTTCTTGACTAGCTGCAAACCAGTTAGCTTCTCAAGAAGGACTCTGCACCGTGGAGTACGTAAGTAAGTAAGTAAGTAAGTAAGTAAGTAAGGTACCATCTGTATAAGCAGACACATCCTGTCAGCGACTAGACAGCTTATATAGATAGTACGTGCAAAATTTTATTAAATTATACATGTTATTGCATTTTATGAAATGCTTTTAATGTAATTTCTCTTAGTTAAAAACTTTTAATGGAACATTTTGGAACTCTATATTGTAATCTAAAACATTTTACAGTTTTAGTGACACTGTATGAACTTAATATTTTACACCTAGGCAATTCATACAACTTTATTATAATTTCGGCATGATAGAATACCGTAAAGCTACTTGTACAGACTTCCTGATGATGAACACTTAGTTGTTCGAAACATGTCGAAAACAATATAACTGAATGAAACCATTAATGAAAAAGGTGTGCGTTTTGTTGGTTCTTCTTGCATATGTATATATCACGATGCACGGTTCAGACGACGTAAAGATCTTTAAAAAGTCTAATAAAACTGGCTACAGTGTCGGGCCGACACTTATCATTCAAGTAGCAATATATATAGAATGGAAGAAAATAGAATTCCCAAAAGAATATTATATATGAATGTGGAAACAACAAGATTGACAGGTAGACCAAGAAATAAGATGGCAAGATGAATTGAGAGAGGATGAAAGAATAGTTTGCGGAGAAGGGTGGCAGGAAAAAGTGTATGACAGAGAGGAATGGAAGAAACCCCTCAGAATGGCAAGGAATTGTCGCATTATGCACATGCCAATGAAATGAATATATATATATATATATATAATGTAGTGTACGTTGTGTTTCAGAACGAACCGATAGATTGTGAAGGTTTATATTTGTGAACGAAATTTACTGACAGTCAGTGGAATTCCACTTGGTACAGGCTAATGTCTTACCATATGGCGTTCTGTTCGGCACAACATTTTAACTGACTGTAGATATATAAATACATGTAATCGGTCAGGTGTTTTGGAGCACGCTGTATACAAGGACACTTTATGCATATGTGGGTTTGCACGATCTGTAGTTCTCAGGCCTTAATAATTAGCACGTGGTGACAGCGAAGTATGTGAAATAAGTTCAAGAACGCTTCCTCCCATGGTCTTTTTTTTATATTCATTGTTCATTAAATCGTACTGTCTTTCGATGGTCCGTGGGCCAGTACCGAGCTACTGAAAACGTCAGTTTTAAATAAAATTAAGAAAGTGAATCAGTCCCGTTACAGGCCTGGAGTGGTCCAGAGGATTCCAGGAAGTTAAGGTTCCTACATTCCGTGACAATGTCACAGGATGGTGGTAAGTTTGTCAGCCTTACACACCGGCCGACTTTACCCCCAGGAAATACCCCTGGTACTCATTTCTGTTAGAGGCTGAGTCGACCCCAGGGCCATATTGCGATCGGACAGAACTTATGTCAATAGAAAATTCCAATGGCACCATCTGGAATCGAACCAGCGACCTTCCGATTTGTAGCACAGCGCCTTAACCACCCCACTCCACTCCTGTGCGCTACAACCCATGTAGGGTCTTGGCCGACTCTAGAAGTCGCCTCCAACCATCCCTGTCCTTGGCTTTGATCCTCAAATTTCTAACTCCCAGCCTCTCTGCATCCCTCATCACTCCGTCCATCCATCTAAGGTTTGGCCTTCCCACTCGCCTTCTGCCCTCCGGCTTGTCCAAGGTGATTTTCTTACATGGCAGATTATCGTGCATTCGTTCTATATGTCCTGCCCATCTAAGTCTGGTTATCCTAATTGTTACCAAATCAGTCTCATCATACAGATGACACAGTTCTTCATTATATCTTGATCTCCATGTTACCCCTTCACAGATAGGTCCATAGATTCTTCTTAGCATTTTTCTCTCAAAGACTCGAAGACGTTAACTCATCTGCCTTACTCAGAACCCAGGTTTCCGCCCCATGCATCAGGACTGATTTTATTAATGTCATGTATATAATCACCTTATAACAGCGCCTTAACCACTGTGCCATAATCTTAAAGCTTTATTTAACGATACTGTCAGCCACTGAGATAACCTTATTTTTACCCACAATCGACGCAATTATTGTCTCGCCGAAAAAGTCCCCAAATATTACGCTGCGCCTTAAGCATTCGCAAAACTACTTTCCTAATTACAGGATGCGTCTAATCACCTGTATATTATTTTGAGGCGGGAAATGCAGTTTGACGTGCGTGACGGACGAATGAATGAGTATGTGGCAGTGATGGAGTGATAAATGAGAGAAGGGAACTGAAATACTCGCAGAGAAACGTGTCCCAGTGCCACCGTGTCCACCACCATTCACACGTGGACTGGTCTGTTAAGTAAACCATAAATTGAAGAATATATATATATTATTTCTGAGTTTAGTAGCATTGCGTTGTGCGCCTACTGTGGATGGATTGACAAGAATGCTGGAGGAACAGCCGTGACCTACTTCAGGGCAGTATTCCGGATTTTGCATGTTTGTACGGATAAGAGACAAGAAACGCCTCACAGTGTGGGTGCGGATTATGTTCTTAGACAGACACAGTTAAGAAAGATTTAAAACTTTCACCAAACTCACGTACTGACCGGCCTTTTTCTGTGTTTCAGGTAAGGACCTGTTTTCTTGGGACAGTTTTGGTCTCTGTACTGGTGAGTTTATTTTAACTTTACGTCTGTAGTCTGTGGGGCTTTGGAATTATAATTTGAACTGGGATGATATAATCACTGTCATTATTTCAGTAACATTTCTCATGTAAGTATCGAATTGAAGTCAGAATTTCTGATCATGAACCAGTTATGTTCTATACCAGTGCATTAAAATATAAAGTACAATAAACTAACCAGTGCACTTCGATAAAATGTATTAAATACATTTTACCGACGTGCATTTTTTAGGAAACTGTATATTTTGATTATTACTCATATACAGCAGGGTCTCGTTTTGCGACGGTTCGTTTTACGACGATTCACTTTTACGACCCTTGTCCAGTCGGACCGAGCACTCCCGACTTGCGGTGCATCACTGTCGCAACTCAAGCGTCCTTTCTGTACTCAGTGCGCTTCTAGCTCTTTTCCGGTGTGCACGTGTTTCTGCTTTTTCTATTTTAGTGCAGTTCTTTTGAGTTGATTGTGATTTTTCCACTCATGACGCCCATCAAAGAGACAAAAAAAAAATCAAAACAGTTGACGTTACATTCTTTCTTGGTGTCTTCTGAACCACGGCATGGTCCTTCTTCAGAAAAATTAGAAGTGATTTGATTGATATTTTTTTCAGTTATCTGTGTAATTTTCTATAGACCGTAATTCCATAAATTAAAACTGTATGTCATAATGTAAAGAAATGTGAATTACAAAATTATTTGACTTATTTGTTTGGCAATGAACCTATTTCAATTTAAACCTTTTAAATAGTACTCGTTTTACGACGATTCTATTTACAACCAAATATTCGAGAACGTAACCCCGTCGTAAAACGAGACCCTACTGTACCGTTATATTAATAATGAGTTTTAAGTTGCCTGGAACTTCCAGTTCAGAAAGAGACCCATAGGATAATGGTACTGCTGTGTGGCGGATGGCGGAGGGTATGGTTAAGTGAAGCCTCTTGTGAAAATGACACTTGACCTTCGGATTCCATAAGATGTTGAAATGTCTTGACTGTCTAAGCGGCTGTCGTTGTCTCAAGAATGACTGTACTCCAAGGAGTATCATATATCACGTGACACAGTTGACATATGAAGCCTAATTTATGTGGTAGTCCGTGTGCACTTCGGCCCCACCCCTCCTTTTTTACATTTTAGTGTAATATTTTTGTTTTGTAAGAAGGAAAGTTGATTTATTATATTGGTCGTTAATAGGTAAAGGTAAAGCAGTTCCGTTAGAGGCCTGGAGTGGCCCAGAGGGTTCCCGGAAGTTAAGGTTCCCACATTACATGACAACGGCACGGGATGGTGGTAAGGTTGTCGCCCTTATATACCGGCCGCCTTTACCCCCAGGAAATGCTCCGGGTACTCATTTCTGTTGGAGGCTGAGTCGACCCCACGGCCATAGTGCGATCGGAAGTATTGTCAATGAAATATTCTAATGACACCAGCTGGGATCGAACCAGCGACATTCCGATTTGTAGTACAACACCGTAACCACTGTGCTACCGCGGTCCTTCCGGTCGTTAATAGATCGTCGTTAATTATCGAATTTCTTGACTTACGGAAGCTTAGCTTGTGCGATATTCACAAAATTTTCTGCTATTTTTTCAGAATTTTTGATCGTAAGTTACTGTCAAAATGTTATTGTTTTTATTTCCGTTCTATCTCGTAAATTTATGTTGTAACTTGTTTTGTGGGGTTTTAGGCTTGTAAGTCATTGCCACAATATTTATTTTGGGGGCGATTTCAATATGTGTATTTAACGACGCCGTATTAGGTTCAAAGCACTTTTTTTTGGGGGGGGGGGATATTTGGTTAGTGAACGAGGCGAAATGAAAAGGTAGTGGATGAGGAAAAGCCACGGATCCAGAAACGTCACTGGATGGTAAAATGGTCATTAATTAACCGGAAGAAGGTGGCACTTCTTGCTCGGTGCAGTTCGTGACCGAAGAAGAGGTCAGGTGACCTTTACGGTCGCGTGGGCGTAATCGTTAAGGTTGTTGTGTATAAAGTAGCAAAGTACCGCATAAGAAACTGTCACAGTAAGGGTTCGTCGCGGCCACAAATTAAACTATTCCGAAGCGTTCCACTAGTCAGCAGTGCTTCACTTCCGGTTTGATCAAGTACTGTGAATGTAAGTTCTGTCCAGGTGCTGGCCGTAAATTTATATTCAAGGGGGAGAGGGGGGTGGGGAGGGGGGTGGAGAGACATCGTGCATCACATCTGACTGTGGATCTTTTTAGATTTTTCGAGCGGCCTTCAGTAACAAAAATTCATATTATTTGATGTTCTGATGACAGTGACTGCGAAGAGTGCTGTCTTGTGGGATACGACGCCTTGTGGACATGTTCTGCTCGACGTTTCGGAGGAAGTTCCTCCTTTCATTCTCGAGCTGGAAGACTATACTGCCCTCTGTCTTCAGTGTAGAAGACCACCCCGGAGGGTACTGAAGCAAAGTTTCTGCTAAACTTCGGTTTAATTGTTGTATTTACTTTTCCCCTATTTATTTCCTTATATCTAGTTCTTCTATAATTTTGCCTGTTGTTTTGTGTGGGTGTGGAACTTGGTCGCTGACATTGCGGGAGGAAAGGAAGCTGTGAATATGATGAGAATATTTGGACCTAGGAGGGACGAGGTAACGGGCGAATGGAGGAGACTGCATAACGAGGAACTACATGATCTGTACTCCTCACCCAATATTGTGTGGGTGATAAAATCGAGAAGAATGAGATATGGCGAGTATGGATGAGGAGAGGGGGGTGTATAGGGTCTTGGTGGGGAAACCGGAGGGAAAGAGACCACTGCGGAGGCCTGGGCTTAGATGGGTGGATAATATTAGGATGGATCTCCAGGAGGTGGGATGTTAGTATATGGACTGGATTGGGCTGGCCCAGGATAGAGACAGGTGGCGGACGCTTGTGAGTGTGGTAATGAACTTTGGGGTTCCGTGAAATGCGGGGAATTTCTTGACTAGCTGCAAACCAGTTAGCTTCTCAAGAAGGACTCTGCACCGTGGAGTAAGTAAGTAAGTAAATCTAGTTCTTCTGTGGTCCTGTGGGGTTCATTACATTTTAATATTTATTTTTAACCATCTTACGTGACGTAACGAGCCGGAAGTTTGTATTCTTTAGGAAATTTTATGTTTATAGGTATTAAAATTGTATTTTACATTTTCGGACCTTTTGTTCGGGGCAGCCATCTTGTTCTTTGAAGTCATCAATTTGGACTAAAATAGAGTGGTTTATTACAGCTATCCAAGACAGCAATTTGCCTACTCAGCTGCAACATACAGAAGGTCAAGTTCCGGCCATGTGTTGCGAAACGTTGAATTTAAAGTTTCTTACCGTAACGCGAGTTGTCTTCCGTGTCTAGTTTCGCGGTTTCGCTGTTCGTTACAGTGTTAGTACACCGTGTAAACGTGGGTTGTGATACCTTGCCAGTGCCACTTAACCCATTCAGGCACAAGTTTCATGTAACAGGTTTTTAAAAATACTGAGTTCCGGACCTTTCTGTATAGCTAGGCGATTTGATATATTTGTTAACTGCAATTGGGTTGACACCCGGTGGCAGTAGTACAGTACACATGTACACACAAACAATACATAGAACAACACAATTAATAACTTTGATTTGGAAGGCTTTCTGGGATTCGAACCCAGATTGGTCAGACTAAGATTAACGATGAACTAACCGCGATAAAAAATTATCGCCTAATTGGGAAGAGTGCGGGCCGTGCCCCGTCTTTGCGAGTTATACCCTGGCATTTGCCTTACAACCGAGGAAAAAGCACGGAAAAACCTCAGTCAGGGTAGCCGAAGAGTGCCAGTTGGCACGGTGAAAGCAGAATGTACAGAACAGAACACACATAACAATAAGAATACATAAACATAGCAATAAAAATACATAACTTACAAAATTAAACAAAAGTGTGCAAAACATAGAACCATATAAACAATGATACAAAAAATGTTACTAGTAGTTTGTGCTACCTTATTTTCGAATTTCTGTTACTGTATACGTGCTGATTTTGGATCATTTCCTATTTTCCTGTGCATAAACGGGAGACCGGATAGTTCAGTCGGTGTCGTGATTAGGTAACGGGCTCTATGACTGACACCAGGGTCAAGAGGTTCATCAACAGGTGGTTCTTCAGAGATGTTGGTCTTCCGCCACGGTTTAGTAGAGGTCCTCGCTCTTCTGGGGTGTTTTTGAACTAATTGACCCTGAAGATGAGACACGTAATTTTACCCGAAATTCTGTAACACCGTTAAAAACGCCGCGCAACGTCTCAGAAGAACGAAGACCTCATCAGGCTTGATTTTCCACTCGTCGTGGTCGAGAAGATGGGTAGGGTTTTTGAGTCATGTCTGTGTACCTTCGTAACGCTGAGCCTAGGTAAGTGCTGTGTCCACGTACGTCCCGCCACTAGGTACAGTGCGTTTGTGGCCATACGTAACAATGAGCCTAGATGAATATCGGTCATAGGCGAAGCCCCAGCTGAGCACTGAGGATGTAGTAACGTGCTAGTTAGTCATGCCTACTGGTAAGTTCGAAGCGTTGTTGGGTTGTCGAGTGACCAGCAAAAACACGACACACCCGAAAATTCCCTTGGGTTTTAAGTTTCAAGGCTGTACAAAGTATTTGTTTGGTGGAAGGTCTAAGTTGAATCTAACGTCAGTGTCAGCTTGGACCCTTTTCATATGACCTTGGGAACCGCGGTAACGTTCCTCCGAAACGTCGTTGTCGGGATCTACGTAATTATTAGCCGTCAAAACGGAGTGTATCCTTTCTGAACAGTCGCCGATATCAGAACCTGAGAACTTATATTCATTTATTGTTTCGTAAATATTAGATTTCGGGATAGCTCAGCTGATACAATGACTAGGCTAGGGCTGAACATTCGAGGAATGGTGGGTCGGTAGATTTTCTGCGCGCTAAAACGTCCAGACCGTTTCTGGGGCTCATCCAGCTCGATATTCAGTCAGTAGACTCCAGTTGAAATGTGATGGCACACGGTGACGCACGGGAGGGGAAGTGAAGGGGAAACTGGTGAATGCAGTGGGTAGCCAGTACTCTTCACACTACCTCGGAACATGGTGTATCCAGCATTACTACTGCTGATGCGCACACATCGGCTGTCAGTACTCGACTGAACTGACGCTCCCGCCAATTTAAATGGACTCGTACGTTTCGCCGAAAGACGAAATCTGGTTTCTGCACGTGTGCCATCACATTTCGACTGGCCTCTACCAGGGGCTGTCTCCCCAGGTGTAACGTGACCGGGGCGTGAAGCCGCCGACGTTAAGAGTGACTGGACCGATACTTCGACTCCCTCGTATCCCTTCGTGGCGTGCGCAGGGACGTCGTTACTGAAGTCCTGTGACATTAATTAGCACGTGAACCAGAGCGTAACACTTCTGTCACGCCCCCTCCACTGTGGAAATGTCTCGAAGAGCCGTAAGCCCTGCGGACTATATTGTGTGCGAAATAGTGCGTGTTTTGTGCTTCAATACAACTTTCGTTTGTTTCATTTTTCTCCCTCCGATATTTAGCGGGTTGTGCTCCAGATGCGACGAGGCACGCGCGAAGTGTCCGTTATATTTTTCCGCTGTAAGCAGAATTTAAATTTGTGCACATTTGTGAGGTATATTTCAGGCTTCCTTCGCGGCGTGTTTGACTTCTTTGTTTTTTCTGGGCTGTTACGTGGCGTAGGTTGGTAATTGGTTACCGACGTTTTGGGACAGCATCTTGGCCCCATCGTCAGGAGTCAAGCGTTCCAAGACTGCAAGGAGACCTTTGAAGATGGGACCGACAGACTGTCCTGAAACTTCGGTAAAGAATTACCAACCTACGCCGCATAACTTCCCAGAAGAACGAAGATTTCTTTTTGGTGAAACTTGCCATTAACAAGTTTAGAGGTTGTCGATTTCTTATTCGCTGGCAGGCAGATATGGCGCAACCAGTAGCCACGCCGTCGTCCGTTGTCGCTGCTAACACAACAAAGATCTGTGATCTTAATTGTGATATATAAATATACAATGATGTATCAGTTAAACACAAAAAAACTTTATTATTTTTATTATTGTATTAGGGCAATATGTTTGGACTCTTATGGAATCATCTTCAGGCCCTTCCAAGATACAGATCCTTACTTAGCAATGTTTAAAATGCGCTGTGGGATCCCAAACGCTTACATTCTTGATATAACTATGTATAAAATGCATGTGTCGGTTTGTTCTTATTGTACAGTCAGGATACTTATTTCTAAAGCTTTAACCGGTACATATGATGGAGGTTACACGTATGTATTTGAGATGTGTTGTTATAGAACTTTGCATATTGTTTTATATATATTGTTGCTAATTACAGAATATGTATATAAGCGTTAAAACATGAAAACCATTAAAAAACTATACAATAATGTTGCGCTTGTTTAGTGATATCGTCGCTATGTTGATACTATATTCTTGACGAACGTTTAGGCTCTTATCTCCAGTGTTGAGTGGTTGGATTTCTATAACGATTGTGATCCTTACCAGTTTGGTGACAACGGGCGTGACCTACGGACTGTTGTCAGCACGACACTTTTAAAGTTAACTATTTACAGTGGGGGGTAATTGACTTCATTAGCAGAAGTGGTGTTATGTGGACACAACTATGGGGATGACGCAGCAGCCCCTAGTGGGTGAGGGCCTTCTCATTATCAAGGCTTCACGATCACACTCGGACACACCGCACTTGGTGGGACTCCTCTGGACGAGTGATCGGACGGACATTGAGACCTTTAGCTGAATACACACAACGCTCACTAGAGGCACATATCCATGCCCCCGACACGATTCGAACCCGCAATCCCAGCAAGCGAACGGCCTTAGACCCAGGCCTTAGACCGCGCAGCCTCTGGGATCGGCATTGGGTATAATACGACAAATGAAATGGCAATTCCACGGAACAGCATTCTGATTTAAAAAAATAGTGGCTGCCCAACTAGTCAGGAGTAATTTCGTTATCATGGAACATGATTGTTCTTAAACGTCTTCACATAAACCTGAAGTTAGTCGTTAACCTTGGTCAGGTGAATCACCTTCCTGCCCTTCATAAGATTACCCATATTAAAGGTAAACATAAGGAGAAGTAAGCACAAAGCTATGAATACGTGTGGGGGAGTGGAGTTGTAGCTCCGCACATTCTGCACATTGTTACTAGACGGAGGTGAATGTCAGTTGACGATTCTTATCGCTTTACCCCCGAAGAAGGGCTGGCCTCAAAGCCGTTATAGACGCAGTAGAAGAAGTGAAGAAGAAAAAAAAACTTTACCTTGCTGGGAGTCGAATCCCGATTTCCCGGTTGTCCATCCCGTACCACATTCACTACAAGACCTGTCGAATGAGATGTCACAGCCCCAGGCTTGTCGATGGTTCCTTATTTTCATAAATATTTGAAATGAATTTTATATAGACCGTGTAGAACTCGCTGGCTTTTTCGTTTGGAACCTCCGCTAAAATCTTGTGCTCGGTATCGTCCTTCGGGAGCATGATTACACGGCGCAGAGCTCGCAACGGGCAGCGCTGATACAGTGACTTGCATTTCTGCATCATACTGTCTTCATTAGTCGTAAATTAGGACTATTCTGATTGCGACGTTTGGGCGTAAAGACGGTGGTATTAATTATGTTGAACTATTATTCGTCGTTAAGTGATTCACTTGACTAGTCTGCGAATTAAAATGAGATAAAGGCAAGTTTGTTAGCGCTGTCATCAGAAGTGATTAACGTTTCTAAGAAAACTTTTCGTTGTTTGTAAACCTCAGTTCCGGGGTAACTGGGGAATGTTAAGGGCTGTCAGACCCGCCCCCTCTGTAGTGTGTGCCAGAGACTGTTTCGCAAAGGGGCACTGCAACCAGAGCGTGAAGCTAATTACTCACTTTTATATACCTGTGGTGTTTGCTTTAATGGTTTGGTGGGTTAGGTAAAGGGACGTATTCGTTGTTGTGAATTACTGTTTTGTTGTGTGGAAGCCTCGAAGTCTCTTGTTTCTATTATCCGCTTCAAACAATGACGACTTGCAATGTTACAGATTTTCATAGGGGCATGTTTAGGCGTATTGGTTAGGATGCGCATTATAGATCGTTGTAGATTATTTGCGTTTACGAATAGATTATTATAGTCAGAATAGCGAAATGTTAAAAATACTTTTTCTCTGTTTAACCAGTTGAACCTGAATGATTACTTGGTGCACCACCGGGTTTAACATTAAAAAAATTCTACCGTCTGTCCACGTTATGCGTTTGTGTGTTCTGGGTTGATCTCAGAACAAACAGCGATTATTTCCTACACAGCATTAACGGTTTGGTTTTTAAATAACCGAGACGGAGAGCGCTTACTGCGCGGTACGGATTGAATCTTTATGTACAGTCTATGTTAATTATTTTCTTTGAGGGGTTGTGCGGCTACCGGGTCACATTTTTGCGCTCACTGTACGTAGACGTTTCGAGCACTTCTTAAATTGGTTATTATAACTTGTCTAATTAAGTTAATTATGTAATTTACTTATATAGAGTGAGTCTCTCGCTAGAGGCCCCAAACTATTGTCTATGTGTACAGTCGAACAGCGCGGGTTTCTCGTTCGTAAATACTGGCAAACAGGTTCATTTAAAGCATGCCAGACGGCATTTCGAACGG
>Ga0123352_10017464_pt1 | contig 11435 bp, 9 predicted proteins | sample TergutLab28metaG_FD_89700 | JGI IMG/M metagenome (GOLD analysis project Ga0123352, IMG submission 89700) | Labiotermes labralis P1 segment gut microbial communities from Petit-Saut dam, French Guiana - Lab288 P1 | ecosystem: Host-associated > Arthropoda: Insects > Digestive system > Gut ...
CACTTTTTTCTCTTTTAAAATCCCCCCCCCCCCATGTACCCAAAGATGCAGTGTCAATTCAAGGCAAACAGAATGCCGTATATTCCATTTTATAATACGTCTTAAAGTACGTTACTTTTTGTGTGAGCTCAACGTTGTTTTGTGCTGATAAATGAGAATTTTTCGGAATGCATTTGTCTAGTACATGATGGTGGAGAAGATAAAAGTTGCTGGAAAAAACTTCCCTAATGCCTTGAAATAAAAAAAGTAAGTATTACAAAATATGTACACAGTATTTATGAAGTTGGCAGCAGATGGCAACTACGAACGTGACACAATTGAACAAACTACTGAACAGAACCCTTATGTACGTCGGAGAAGCCGTCTAAAGTCTGTACAGTGAATGTAATACCTAGAACAACATAGCTATAGAACGATAAACTGTACATTGGTTAATATTCAGCGCAAATGTATGGACATCTACGCTGCAGACTACATCTGGTTGTAAGGACTCTATAAACAACAGAACCAAAACTCAACACTCGTAAGTCCTTCCGTTGATTTATTCTACAGAAGTTGATATCAACCCGATACAGCAAAAAAGCTAATGTCGGTTTGCGTTTCTGTTCTTTAGACGTCAGGAGACAAACCTTAGCGGGAAGGTTACTCGTCCATTACAACATACCAATAGGAACAAACAGCGTTCCTTACCAGACAATACTGCCCGCAATTCTACGAGACAATTTCATCGCATGAGGTCATATGATAACACGTCCACCCCTACGGAGCAGAAACAAAGACGCACTCCGACGTCGCCAGTAAATAAATAGAATCCCATAGCTCCAAAAACAACCAGACGGTAACGGGACTTATATTTGTTAACTAATGAACACCAATATACCGTTTTAAGAATTTTACATATTTTAACTTTTTATTACACAATTTGTATAACATATTTTTCGAAACAAGTGATCCAATTTTATGTACCCAACTGATGTAAACACAATTTGCACGTCACACCTGTGAGAAAAAAGATTTAATTTTTATGTATTCCATGAATGTAAACACGATGGGATTCCAGTGTGTGCATAGCATCTTGTGACTCAATTGACAAAATAGGCCTGAAGATGACTGTACAATAGTCGAAACATGTAGCCTATGTAATTACCTTGTGTAATAAAGTAGTTGTGCTGACGTACATTATTTAATATGTTACGTAAATAAAATTTAAAAATTCAAATTCTGTGCCACATAAACCCATGAAACCTCCACTACAAAGACCAATTATCTAATGCTGTCCTGCCTTTTCTGAGCACACTAATTGAGTAAGATGAAAAATTTCTTAATGTTAAAGCTTGTGGCAGTTGCAGTATGCTTAGTAACTTAACAGGGTGCAGAATAATTACCCGCTGTTTCACAAATTGTAATCTACATTCGGCTTGTCATTTCAAGACTTCATAAGGTTATCACAAATTAAGAACCTTTCCCAGTGAAAAGTTTACATAACGAAGTAACATACGCTTTCCTGCTGTGTCCAGAGGCGAAAGAAACGGCCTTCAAGAAGTTAATTCTTTTCCACCATTATGCTGTTATGATATAAGCACAGTGGAAGGTACGCATGCTTCGACTCTCCAGCTGACTTTCAGGCGTTATTGTCTACGGCCTAAGACGACCTTCGTTATGCGTCGGTCGGTACGTACAAACACTCTACAAGTTGCCGACCAACTCTTTTAGTGCCCTAATGAGCTTGGCGAGAAATGTTTTTCCACATCCTCCGGAATTTTCTTGTTACCGAAGTGCCAAGGTGCGTTGGTTGCAGCGTGGAGGTATTTGGATTAGTCACTTATCTCTTCTGTGCGTGTTGGCGGACAGCAGACCGCCAGATAAGACACGCGTAATCGACCTATGACGGATAAGCTGTTTGTAAAGCGGTTAATACCTGTGTAGTGTACAGACCATTTCGGCTACTGGGAAGCGAAACTGGCTTACCTAATCTCAGTGCTGATAATATCAGAATTAGATACTTTTCTACAAACGTGGCGGGAAGACGTCGGCATGTTTTTGACGTACAGGTTGGAATGACGGGGAACGCAACTCCACCAGGAGCGCCTCCTTACCTCGTACCACGTCGATGTAGATTGGGAAGGTGAGGGTGATTAGCTTATAGCGACTACCTTCGTTCTGTGCAGTGACGGAAGCTCTAGGCACGTCTAGAAACGGCGCACCGTTTAACGTCTTGTCCAATTGCTTGTTGTCAGGTTCCAGCGCCCAGCTGTTTTTGTCGCAGTGGCTTGGCCGAATTCTTTCGCTTATGATTCAACTGAGTAGGATTCTCCACAACAGCTTGCCAGTCCTGTAACGCAGACTTTTTGGTTGATGTGGCGAAGACAAAGCAAGGTATTTCCTAGCGTCAGGATGGATATTAGTCTAAAATCATAGGTTCATTAGGCTGTTGTTCCCTTGTGTGGATGTTTCCGGACCTATTCACTATACGGATTGGGACTGGGTCCGTACCAGCCTTGGTATTCCTGTTATCTTGGACCGCAGAGGAGAGGATGCGTGAGGTTTCTTGTAGTAACACGCTCATTCAAGTATCGCCGGGCTGTCACAATCGCTGTCGGTTCCGAGAGGCAATTCTGCCACAAGTCTGAAGACCAACAGCTGGGTATTCTGTGCTTATTGATCTGTGAGGGTGAGTAGTCGCGTTGAAAGCAGAGGGGGGGGGGGGGGGGAAGGAAATCTCTACTCTCATCTCCTGCTTTGTCATCTTAAGCGATTGTTCCTCCTTGTGCACGCATCATGGTTATCGTACCTCTGTCCTTCGTTTACTCGTCCAGATCATAGATCGCCGTTTACTGGAGGCGGTTCACCTGGTCTTTCAGAGCGGGTTACCTGATGACGTGTCACTGCTTCTTTATCTGTTCCTTCAAGAGTATATAATATGTACAGACAGAACAGGCAGCAGGTTGCCTACTGGGCGACACTTGGCTGTTCTTATGTCTCAGGTGTTCTGTGTGGCTCTGGATCAGTTCTTCCAAGCTTTCGTCGATCGCCAGTAGAGAACACTGCGGTATGGGATGTAAGTGACGCCACCATCACGTGATGTAAACTAACAGATTCCGGACTCATAATTGAAAGATTATAGGTTCAAATCCTACTGCTTTAACCATCTCTTTTTTTAAAGGATCCTATCCCTGGTATATCGGTATAAGGAAAATAAATACACAATTATTAATTTACAAACATATATACAATGTAGGATTTTATTATTTTTTGTACACTTACATTAATTAATCAGCAGAGTTTGGTTCGGTAGCCGACAAACGTTTGCTTGCGGTATGATTAAAAACGCATAAATTTTGAAACACGCGATTTGTTTTTACACTTAGAGTTTGATTATGTGGTGAGTAAAATTTGTAACTTATTAACACATAGTGATTTTAAACTTGCAGGTCCGTCTTTCACACATAATTTACAATGGCACTGAGCTTCTCGAAACAAAGATGAGATTTCTTTGTGCAGTATAATATGTAGAAGGGACAGGTTTTTTTATGATACATGGAACAGTACCGCGTGTACATTGTGCAGCCAGCCAGCTTTTTAGGTAATTCCAAATCACAAGTGTAACGTTCAAACACACAGTCATGCCATGACGTCAGTACTTTATTAGTGATATAGGTCACACGCTTTTTGATGCACACAATACCGAAGGCTAGCGACGATAAGCATATTTTCTTCAATACACTTTGCGCAAATATTAATTCGGACGGTAGTTTTGGAAACTGTCTTGCTTCAAACGATAATGCAATTGTCTGACTACTAGAAGATAACTGGAATTCATCTCGTCTATGTGGTTTATAAGTACCACTGTACTCATTTTTTCAACATAATCTGCGTAATTTAACTTTTCACTGCACAACACGTAGAAATGAATTTCCTTCACAGAGTTTAGGAAACCGGCCGCATAACTCGGGTACAGACCAAATGAACCACACAACATTATCACTGTTCATGGTCGTAACAATATCATTCAAGAGCCATAACCACTTTTTGTTCTGAACTTGAAATGTATCGCACCAAACACCTTGTCCTACAATATTATTCAAGTCGTCACATAAGCGTCCAATGCTAGAGCTTGGAAAGAACGAGACAGCGCGAAAGTCCAGAAAATCCATTGTGTGTAACTTTTATAACCGACCACAGCGAGACTTGCTGGTGAACTGCGAGAGCGGAGTAGACTACCACCGAAACTTAGGGTTGGTGTCGGCCTTAGGGTAAGCGGGTTCGAACATGCACACGGACACTCTTACCTGGTATAAACTATACGAAATAGGAGCGACTGAACCAAACCACACTCGCTGTACATTACTCTGTCCGAGGAGTACATTATAATGCGAAATACAGGGCATTTTGTATGTAGTGTAAAAATGAAAGAATTTTCTTGACAAACACAATAGAGTGCCTTGCAGGCGATAGGTGTTTGTTGTCGCTATGAATGGAAACTCATCGGCCAGCACCGATTTACAGAGAGATGGACAACTGTAAAATTTAGGTGTTACCATGTCGGACAGAGAAATGAGAGTGCCTTCTGTTTCATGGTACACGGTAAAGGAAACGGAGAGTTTGGATCGAGGTACGACGCAAAGGAAATAGCAAGCGCGTAGTATGGCTGCCCACAGCCCGTTTGTGGAAAGAAGGTGACAACGACACAGGCTTGTCAGGTATTGCGGAAGATATCGGGATACTCCTCATGGTAAGCCTGGAATGTGGCCCAGCCCGTTCCCTTGTTATCGGGTTGGACTGAAGGAATTTCGAAGGATAAACTGTGTGCAGTGCCGATCAGGTTGGCAATGATTCTTGCTGAGTGCATAGAATATCATCGGCTGGACAGGTAGGACGGCATCTTTTCTCACCGATTTGTCCGTTTCTTCGCACAGTGGCACTGGAACAGTGGAAAACCGTGGTAAGGGGGTCATGTTTCTATACCAAGCAGCAGTTAATGACTGACCTATTGATGCAGGAGCGAACCTTGCTCTGATCAACCTCGAAATCCAGTTCTTGTACTTTGCGGTTAGATCGGACGCTGTAAGTTTCCCGTCCAGACAGTCAGTGCCGAGTCAGGTGGGCGGGCGCAAGATGGTCCGACATGAATTTTGCTGACCTGTTTGCCGACAATACATTTATGGCAGTGAACTCCTGATGCCTTAGATTCGACATATTTACGCTTCTGCAGATGGGGATTGTTTGGCTGCATCCTTGCGGTAGGAGTATCCGCTGTAAGGCTTTGGTTGACAGCATATCTCGTTTAGGCAGTACTTCGACGCCGTGCTGACCGGAAAAGTGGTCCGGTTTCAGTTTCCTTTCTCGAACACCGCTAGCAGGCCATATAGGGCAGCCAAAATGGCTTTCCACGCGCTTTATCCCATGATACGAGCTGATACTGTCCGCCAGGAAGATCATAGCATTTTGGGATAGCTCGTGGACGAGCCTCCTTCTGTGGGAACGAAGAGACCCATGTGAGAAGGCAATTCTTAATAGGGAGGTGCCGGAGCAAATTGCTGATCTCCTTCTAGGCGCGACATACTCAGCGGTGTGGGGGATTCTGTCAGTGAGCATGCTAGTGGTTGCTTGGAATTTTGTCGTAGACCTACCAGTTGTAGCAGTTTTACTGTCGCTCGTTACAAGGAGTGCCTGTTGTATGGCACACTGTTTACTGAGAACTTGCTGGATTTTTTAACTACCCTATGATCACAGGCGCCTGTGGCGACAAAGTTCCAGCCGGAGTACAACGAGCCGTGTTCGAGCCGCATTAGGTTTGGTGAGTCACGTGGTTGCGAGCCTCTGGTAGCTCAATCAACGTTGTTCCAGCTCGACGAAGCAGTTTTCCTATTGTCAAATCGCACTGCGTTGTTGAATGGGTCACTCTGCTGCTAGAAGGTGTCTGCTGTGAATCTGCATGTGATGTACCGTAATGCCGCACACAGGAAAAGATTTTTAGGCATTTGTGACGCTCACTTTCCAAAGTATGTTAATCCTCCATTTAGTAGAATATTGGCAATATATTACATCATTGTGCTGCCAGTTATTTTCGTTACAGTCAAAGTCTAAAGGACAGTTCACTTTTCGGTTTGTTGCGTTGTCATCGCTTCTTTGTTGTAGTTCATAATTTTCTAATAAAATTTATTTCACTATTTCAATGCCTGATTCCGGATTGTATCTAGGAACGTGTACCTCGTGTTCTCCATGGCACACACGGTGCTGGATCAGCTAAATTATTTTACTTGTATTGCCTTTCCTGGATTCTGCATCCAGCAATGCTCTACTCAGTCAGCAAAATGCCTGTTGCTACGGTCTGCCGGACAGCTGACCGCTGCTCTGTACAAACCAGTCACCTCGTGTCAAGGTCCGATATATTATATCATATTACTTCCCATAAATGCTTACTGTGTATTACTTTCAAATAACCTGCTCAAGACTGAGACCTGCCTGTCCTGTAGTGAAAGACATGTTTTGAGAAACAATTGGCTGCTGGCTTCATTATCAGGTTTTCCGCTCTATATTATTTACGGTGGTTATTTTGCATTCAGTATCAACCCAGGGTGATTGTTATATGTGGTGACGAGATAAATTGGCAATTAAGTGGCCTTGGTCGAATTATCCTCAAATTTCGCTTGGTTTGGGTCTTCTTTCTTTCTTAACAACGCTCTTTCAGCAGGGATTGTTACGTGCAGTCAGTGGCCATAAGATGTGTAATCAGAGATTTACAAAGAATCAGACTGGTTGGATTGTGTTAATTTACTCTTCAAATATTAGCTTGGAGGGAAGGTCGAACATCACAACGACCCTTAACCAGAATTTCTTGTCATTGAGCTAACGTTCAGTAAGGGATTTCCTAAATACTGAAATCTAGGCCTAACAACCACCTGACTGTAACGTTGTTCAGTCTCATTACAGCTAGACTGAGTAAAGTACAGAAAATTCCTGTCGGCGTGAGATCGGTTCTTGTGCCGAGAATCGAAAAGCGGGTGTTTCAGAAGTCCGAAGATGAACCACTTTATTGTTGTCGCTGCGGTTCCCGCTGCGGGCAGTATTGTGTCGCTGCTTGGACCGTTGACCTCTGACCAGCTGCTACGTCAGTACACAAGTACAGCTGCGGAAAACCACCTGCCTTGCATTCGTCTTCAAAATTCTGCGTGAAACACCTATATCGGTTAGAGGCTGAGTCAGCCCCAGAGCCATAGTGCGGCTAGAAGGATATCATGGGGATTGAAACCCGCGAATTTCTGGTTTGCAGCGCAGTAATACCACGTGTCCCACAGGTGGTTCTGAAAGACAAACTGCTATAATACAAACACAACAGTGTGCGTGTGTGTATAACAGTTTCATGGAGATGTCTGTAGGTTCACTGTATGACACAAAATTACTGTGCGACTGTAACACATCTTGGGAAAATTTGCCTGTCCTTCTGTCTGTCTCTCTGTCTGTGTACATCCATTCAGTCACGGATGTTAGCAGACACTGAGTAAATATTAACGCATCCAAATTCTTTTTCTAACTTCGATGTTCAAAACACGACTATGGATCCCCTGACGATCAGTGTATGATTTGAAGACATCTGCCAGAGTCATACTGTCCCTGTGTTTCATTCAGAGCTACGCCGTGACGGCACGTGTGAAGACGCACCCTGTCGTTACGCAGATGAGTCTAGCGATTGTTGAATAGGACAACAGCAGCTCCAATATCGACTTACAGTATGGGATACCCCACACTTGGAGACAATAGGACATCATCCCATATCAGGAGTCAACCATGTCCTGCAGCTGAGACGCACTGTGAATTCGCATATGTGGAGTGCCAAATACATTGTTATTTTTTAATACTAAAAATGTAAATAATAATTCAGTTACAGTCACTAACGTTGAGCTACGGGGAAGAGTGCGAACACGGACATTTCAAAAGTTTGCCAACCACAAAAATAAATCAGCCGATCCCGACGCGCAGTCTGGAATTGCGGGTTCGAATCCATTGTTATCAGGCGTATTGCTCTGCGACTGGCCAGTCCTCGTCCGAAGGATTCCTATGAACTGTGGCGTGATCAGGGGCAGTGGCCTACCCAGGAATTTTGTTCGGGGGGTGGGGGGTTCAACAAATTCAGTTGAGGATAGAGGACAGAGAGAATGGGGATCTGGGGGCGGTAGCTCCCTTGTCAGGGGTTCTGGAGGCAGCTGTAATTTGGTACAAGAAATTTCATTGCATATAGTAAAGTTTTCTTAATTTTTGGTACTTTAAGTTTATTTATGATGACAACCAATTTATTTGTCATTGCTAATGTAAAACAATTGCGAACCGGCGGTAGTTTTAGTATTTTACTGCCTTTTTTTTTCCAAACATCTTGGGGTGTTGGCGTCATAAATGCAGCAGTTTTTAACAATTTTCACCATCGGGTTGAGTTTGGCACAATTTTGGAGGGCCTTCGGAATTTCGGGGGGGTTAGTTGAACACCCCAACTCCCCCCCCCCGGTACGCCACTGATCAGGGGCAACGGTAACGCTGTACACTGACAGTGGGTGGTTTGACAGATGTCAGAATATGGACGACGGAAAGGAAAATAAATCGGCGTTGGTAATTAGAGGAAAAACCACCCAACAGTCGATTTTTCCATACCAATGACGTCACTGTGCCTCTGCTGCAGATCGGATGTCCATCATTATATGGCAACTGAACCTACTTTTCCGTACTTCCGTGGACAGTGACGTACGAACATTCGACCTGTCTTCGCGTGCTAATGCGATATCTTACAAACGACAGGAAATTATGTGGTGTGTAGCCGTATGAGATTAGTTAATAGTTTTGAATTCGACGATCAGCCGTAAGGAAATTTCCTGTTAAACCCGTTATTAGAACTGCCGTCACTGAATAATTAATGTACTGTGCGGACGTTCCACAGAGCATGGCAGTTCTGATGCCACGTGCTCTGCCCCGAGCTGGGTTATCTTCTCTTATCATGCGTCTTTGTGTACAGGGTGTGTCTTCCATCCACAGTTTGCGGTCTGTGGCCTTTACTGAACTAGGCACGGATGATGTGTGAATGAATGTGATTCACTGGTGGAATGATACTTGTTTTCTGTTGGCGCAACGGCCCTAACTGGGCCAGGGCCTCCTCATTCACGAGGTTTCTAGATCACACACAACGACGGGCCACACTCGGTAGGATTACTCTGGACGAGTGATCGGGTCGTCGCAGAGACCTCTACCTAATAAGACAATATTCACAACAAACATCCATGCCCCCGGCAGGATTCGAACCCACAATCTCAGCAGGCGAGCGGCCGCAGAACTACGCCTTAGTCGGACTATGCAGGCGATGAGGATCTTTCCTAAACCCAACTTAGTGTAGAAGGAAACCCTCCTAGCATTTCCATCCACAGCACCTACTGGTATTTTAGTCGTATTAAGAACAAAAAAAAGTATTGGAAACATTTCTGGCGCTGTTTCAACAACTGTGTGAAGCCAATGAGAAGTATATCATGTTTCGTTACTGCGAAGATGGTGGTCAGTTGATACGTGCTGGTAACAGCGATTGTTACTGCCAGATACCACACTTTCCTGTCATAAGACGAACAGCACACAGCTTAGGAGCGACAGTGCTGCCCTCTCGTCGGAATATTTAATCCTCTAAATGACTCGGATAAAATTTAGCGTTAGAGAATACTACACAAGAAACTGGCAGTCGATTTTCATGTTTGTGCATTTAACTCCTTTACATGAGACGCAAATCGAACTGCGACATGGGTGCCGTGTCGTGTGGTCTGGTGCAAACTGTAGGTCTTCGAAGACGTCTCCTTCCTTTAGACTATTACACTGGACAAAAAAGTTTATATTTTTTTTCGGCCCACGAACTTCAATAGGTGAACTTAGCAGTACTTTGATATGTATACAGAATTTTTCTATCAGGCAGTGTTTCAAAGATACAGAGGACTGTATTTGTGCAAAACAGTACTTTACGTACTAATGAAACAGGCAGAAACGTACCTCTAAAATGTAGAGGCGTATGACTTTAGTTGGTAATTGGCTTCAGGTACATCCCTCTTCAGTGTCCAGCAATAGCCTGCCAACATACTTGAGGTCTACTTGCCTTGGTACCGCTTTTCCATAACCAAAATGTCTTGGTGAATACTTTCACCGTGTTCGTCACTGACTTCGCCGAGATTTTCTGGAAAAAATCCAAGTGGGACTCCAAAAAGTGGATTTTCAGACTCACATTGCATCCCATAGCTTTGTACGAAGTCAACAGGTCCTGATAGTTCGCTGCTTTGTGATTTCCTAAGAAGTCCTTGCAAATCCTCTTAAAAGACAACCATACATTTCTTTCAGTCTCATTCAGGTCTTCATCGTACCGTTTGTCTTGCATCAGTTCCCTGATCTGGGGTCCTATAAATATACCTTCCTCGATTTTTGCGTCACTCACATTTGAGAACTTATTCCCCAAATATTCGAATCCACAGCCGGTTTTATCCATAACTTTCACAAAGTCTTTCATGAGGCCCAGCTTTTTGTGCAGAGGTGGCAGATAAATTTTCTCCGGAAGAACAAGAGGAGGATTGACAACATTTTTCTCCCCTGGCGTCAGTGATGTTCGTTTAGGAAACAGTTTATTTACACAGTGATTCTTCTTGTCCCGGCTGTCCCACTCGCACAGGAAACAGCAGTATTTTGTGTAACCGAGTTGCATTCCGAGTAACAGTGCCACAACCTTGAGATCACCACATAACTTCCACTTAAATTCGTCATGCTTAATCTTCCCCAACAGTAGCTTCATGCTTTCATAAATTTCCTTCATGCTGGCTGCATGAGGCAAAGGAACGGAGGGGAATTTATTTCCGTTGTGGAGTAGAACCACCTTCAAGCTTACTTTTGACGAATCAATGAACAAGCACCACTGATCTGGGTTAAATTCATGGTCAAGAACTTCCATAACGGAACAAACATCATTGCAAAACACTACACCATCTTCCTGGGAGAATAAATCCTTGAATTCTACATGGCGCCCACGGTAAAAACACACCTTAATGTCCTGGCACAGAAGATTCCAGCCCTTTAACCTGGAGCGGAAGGTGTGGGTGATAGAGAAATTCTGGAAACATATTTGAATTCAGCGTCCAAAAATACATCAGAAACAGACATTTTCTCTCGTGGGCCAAAATCTTTGTTGACCAGTGTTATTGTTATTTTTATTATTTGGTCCTAACATAACTGTTTGCCATCACCACGTGCCATCTTGGACGTCGCCGCCATATTTCCTAATTTCGGTATGGCAGATAAATTCGTACAGCATACGATACCTGACAATATTCACATGGATCTCCTGAAGCAAGCGGTCTGAAGAAATAAGTGCATTTGATTTCCGTATGTCTATTTATCTAGATTCACTGTGGCAGCCAATTGAGAAATGTACA
>Ga0123352_10017471_pt1 | contig 11434 bp, 5 predicted proteins | sample TergutLab28metaG_FD_89700 | JGI IMG/M metagenome (GOLD analysis project Ga0123352, IMG submission 89700) | Labiotermes labralis P1 segment gut microbial communities from Petit-Saut dam, French Guiana - Lab288 P1 | ecosystem: Host-associated > Arthropoda: Insects > Digestive system > Gut ...
AAAAGTAGGTTTCGACGGCAAATGCGCGCTGCTCGTTGGACCACACCATCTTTACGACTGCGGAGTGTTGTAACGGGAACTTCCCAACTACCTGCAACTTTCGAGCCCAACCCCACCCTTCTATGGCCTCCCCTCCCTTCACAATGCCCTACTGAAAGTACGGAGGGTATTTTGCCCCACCCTGTATGTCTGTGTGATCTAAACACCTGAACAACGTGGCGGTCTAGGCCCGTGTTGGGCTGTCGTCCCACTGAAAAATAAAATACTTTAAATTTTACACCTCCTTCCATTACTGCAAAAGACCTATACAAAAGCGCGAGTTACTGAACCGAAGTAAACACAATGAACGTAATTCAGTACAGCTGTCCTGTGCTTAAATAAGCAGCACGCCGCTAATGCATGGCGAAGTGAACATTCAACTCCACGCATTAACCTCGTCATAAAATGGAGAGAAATGGTCAGCTTCACGCCTCGGCCATTTTAACCCCAATGAAATAAGTATGGATGAACCACAGATACGGCGCGGTCGAGAAAAATTGGCCTGGAAATAAGGCGTGGATTGGATTAACCTTTTGGCGCCGGAATTATTTTTTTAATTTTAGCACACCTGCATATAAAATGTGAATAATATAAGAATCAAATACGTTAGAATTATGAAACAAACTGCAGTTTGAAGAGAAAAAAAACGGAGAATATATACCATGTTTAAAATATTCAGTACCTATATTTGTTGAATAAATATATAAAATGCAACTTTAGCGGTGCGGTACGTCAACTATAGTTGACATTAGGCGTCAAAAGGTTAATCCCAGAAGAGGGGGAAGTGACATGCCCTTGTGAATATGGTAATGAAAGATCTGGCTCCATACAATATGGGTAATTTCTTTACCAGTTTAGCAACTGTTAGCTTCTCACGGAGGACACTTTTCCCAAAGAGATTTTACTGTAGTTACTTGTATGTATTTTTCTAATAAATGAAACACGTTTCAGTCCATTTGCATTTCGCAAACTGAAAAGAACTCAATTTGACCAGCCTACACGTAGATTCAGGGTAACGGCAAAATCGTTTACCCGCATTCCTACATGCTGCAGGTTTCTATGCACAGGCCGCACTTAAAAGACGTTTTAAGCGTGAAAATGAAAAACGTAAGCTTCTAAAAGTTTCAATCTCTTTTAACTCTTTTATGAGAGTCTTTCCGAAAAAATAACAGCGTAAGGCAGTTTCTTTGCCCGCACGCCACTCACTGTAATTTATACTCGCAAAGTGTTGGATAGATGCCGTCCAGTAGGCACGTCTGAATCGCCTTCCCATACTACTGCCATTTTGTATGCTTCTTCTGCCAGTTCTTGCACAGGTACTTTGATATCTTCTGCACGACTGCCACAAGAAATGAAAGGACAAGCTACTCAAATAAATGACTGCTATTTGGTGGATAACACTTTCGTTTGCTGCAGCTATCAGTATGCTTTTTATGGCGCCAATCACACAAGTACCTCATACGTACACATCAGCGGAAAACAGCACCAACAGCTGTTTCGTAGCTCAGGCGGTTACTTGCCGGCCTTTCACCGCGGAGGACAGGGTTCAAGCTCGGGCCAGTCTATGTGGGATTTGTGGTGCAGAAGGGTTTTCTCCGAGAACTTCGGCCTTACCCTGTTCAATACAATGGCACCAACGCTCCGTACCATCCATTGATTTATCACAGACGCAACAGACAGCATCCTTAAATAAGACACTTTAAAATTACCTCACTTATCAGCTGGCGATCTATATAATTACACTATAGTAAGAGGGTCATTAAAAAGAACTTCAAGTCTTTGACGACCAGAAAAATACATAATTATTTTTCTTTACTGATGCCTCCCAAAACATCGTCACCTTTTTTACAAGGCTTCCAGTATTTTTTCCTTTTGTCATTCTGTTAGACAGCGGCTTCGAATACGAGTACGGAGAATTTATGGCAAGATATGGACAGAGGAAACCAAAATATTGGCAGAAACCCCTCTGTCATTGTTACTCTACCCACCACGATTCACACGCAGACAGATCCGGGCTCGAATCCGGTTCGTCGATGTAACAGGCCAGCGACTGGCCGCCTTAGCCACGGTAGAGTATTTGAAGATAAAAAAGAAAAGCATTAAGTACTTTCCTTTCAATTCTCCAATTTCCGGTATATTACTGCTTGATTTGAAGGTTCCCAGCCTTCGGTCACATGTTGTTCTGAAAGGAGCGGTTCGAAAACGAAGATAAATGTGGAGCAATGATGGAATGATACTGACAGGGAAAACTGAATTACTGGGAGAACGTATCCCACCACTTTGTCCACCACAAACCTCACTTCTAAACAATATACAAAAATCCAGTTCCTTCTTTACAAAGAAAAACTCCAGTCTCCATGCACACAAAAGAGTTAATGTTATTTACGGGCATAATTCTTGTTTGATTTGTCAACCTTACAAACATGGCGTGTGTGTAAAATTCGGAACTTATTCATGTTACATCAGGTGGTACATATAGTTACCACTACGATTTAAACGTTTAAATAAAAACAAAAATCAGCAATCATAAAGCACTGTAGTTTGCTTTTCAAGCAACGCAATGCAGCTGCGATGTTCGCAGATAAAGACAATCCATTAGGCTACCCTGGTTGCAGAAGTGAGTCCAATGGTTCGAACATCTTCATAGCCACCCGAACTTATAATGTGTTCCCATTAATTCGTCTAGCCATTTCGTATACAGCAACGTTGGTAGAACTTGCATATGTCGTTGCGCGCTTTCAGGAATTATATTCTATTTTTGTAGGCGAAGTCGCGCAGATGGACGAGTCCAGTTGGTCGAACGATGAACACAGAGGTGAGGCAAGTCAGTATATTACTTGGCGTTATGTAAATAAGATCAGCTGACAGTCGACATATTTCACTTTCCAGCGGGGCCCGATTTCAAAGTGATGGCACACATCTGTGCGAAGGACAAGCAACTGTACCACGTACACTATCTGCACCACATTATTGTTTCCCTTGCCTCTCCGCATCGAAGACGCCATGATGTGTGTTACCACGTGTTAACTTTTGCCTGTGATACGTGCTTTAGGCTGGTTGGCCTAGACCAGAGAAGGCTGGAAGGGAATAAAATATTTAATAGAATGTGGAAGCGATGAGCCGTCATTACTAGCATCTATGTTACTTCTCTCCTCGGTTTCAATATAGTGACAGCCTATCGCATTCCTAAGGCGCAGCATGATGGATTGTATCAAGACACAAGCAAATGCTATAAAGCATGATCAATTACACCATGAAACTCTACGTGAAGCCTATTAGCAACAGACAGACAACACGCTTAAAATTTAAATAAATTTCACGAAAAAGCGACACTTTTGACAGTGTTTATCGTTGGTAACGTTCAGCACAGCGATATTGGGACGGGATCTCTATCCATCATTCGGTGTAAATGGAGGACATGGCGCCAGTAATCGATACAACGATCCGTCTGAATGGGATCCTACCCATCCCGTGACACATGATAACTAGAACACAACCTGGTTCCGAAAAGCTGTCTTTATAAAACTCAAGCAGAAGTAAAAAAATCGCCTTCATGGTAAAAAGTAAAGGTAAAGAAAGGTATAAAGTTCATCCTAGAAAAGGCCATGAAGGCCCAGAGGGGATTAGAAGTTTTGCATTACTCTCTTTTCAGTCTCGGCGCTAGGTGGGGGGGGGGGTTGGGATGTTAGCGCCAAGCCCCGGCCGCTTTACCCACGGAAAAGAGACTTGGTAACAACTGCACAGGAGGCTGGGTGGGCCTCAAGGGGGTCTGGACAGGTGCGAGAAAATCTCATCCCCAACGGAATTCGATCCCCCAACCGTCCAGCCGGTAGCGATCCGCTATACCGACGTTATCCCGGTACCATTCCATAAAATGAACTGCTTTGACTGCAACTTCTTCAGTAAGCACTTTCTTTCAACAGGCCTACATTTACGTAGTTTTTCCACTACAGAACCCTCTTCACCCTCAGAAGGATAGCGTCTCACTAATATCCCTGAGAGGCTGATACAGGAAAAGTAGCTGGTTTTAAACAGTTTATCAGGGCGACCTGATCACAGGCTATTATTTAGCTGTAGCCTCTGCAATAAAAACATGCAGCCAGCCGGTAGCCGAAATGTCAGCCCATTATACCAGTCACAGGTACCAAGGCATTAATCTTTCTCTGCAGGTACACGGATACAGATCAACGAAAGACAAAGAACCAAGAAAATGACCATAAAATATCAGAAATCATAGCCTGGGCAAGGTAAAAGGGAAAAGACAAGTGGGTATACTATATTTTAAATTTACCTCCAAATGGAATTAAAACCCTAATAATTTTTAGACCCTTAAAGTATTCGATTACAAGAAACTGAAGAATAAAATTTAAAAACATCGATATATTTGGTATATTAAAGTATGAAGTTAAATGCATGTGCGTACGTACGCATGTACGGATTACGTAACGTGCGCTTATGTATGCATGTATGTATGTACGTATGTATGTAAGTAATTATAGAAAAAAGAAGGGGTAGATGAATCGACACAAAAAATATACAGCGTCTGTTTTACACAAGACTAAGAATTGTATAAAATATGTGATAAATTAAACATAAAGTGAAGGGCATGAATTACCAGACATAATGTAAGACCCAAGTCGTAGGATGGATCTGAAAGAAATATATTATAGGCCAAAGGGTACGGTGTAGACTGGATTCATATGGCTCAGATCAGAGACTACCACTTGCAATACCTTTTGTCTTTTCCATGTACAATAGTTACATTTGGGAGACTACCAGCAAATGCAGATGTTGCAGTGAACAATTACTAAAATAAAAATCATGTAATAAAAACCACAACTCAAATAACAGACATTTCCAAATAAATACTTAATGTTGCATTACCAATACTACCAAAACTGGGGTAAGGTCTCTAATTTAACATGCGTGTATCAGTCCCAAAATCCTAACACGTAGAACAACCGCCAATCAGTGTCAAGCCCCTTTATAATCATGACATCAAAACGTCAAGACAAAGTTAGTTACTCACTAATTTGTCCGTCCCGCATCTTTAACTATGTCATAATTGAACCAATCAGAATCTAGTAAACTGTCTCTTTCTTACTTGAAGATAAAATACGTATCTATAACTCACCTGGAAAGAAAAAAATGTAATACTGGAGACGAGAAAGAACGCAGCACCACAGAATGTATTATATTAACTCGCCTCGACAGTCGTAGGCCAAAACACATTGCACCGTACACCGCTAGGTGCCTTGTCAGTTTCTAGTGGCCTTGCGGAAGAGAAACCGCTAATTAGGAGCGCTTGATAGATAAGAAAACTTTCTTAGAACCAACGAGTCTCGGACAAGGAAAGAGTACACGGGGAGAGAATAATTCGAACATTTGCAGGCTTACCATCACGAGACTGGATAATAAATTCTTATAATAAAACCAACTTTATTTCTTTTTTTCCTGTGGCGCTGGGGCCCAGCACGGGCCATGACCTCCTCATTCTTGGGGCTTCTAGATCACAAACAACGACGCATCACATTCGGTAGGACTCCTCTTGACGCGCGATCAGTGCGTCGCAGAGACCTCTATCTGACAATACACAACAATCACAACAGACACACATACATGCCCCCGGGTGGATTCGAACCCACAATCTCAGCAGGCGAGCGGCCGTAGACCCACGCCTTAGACCGCGCGGCCACTTGAAACGACGTAATAAAACCAACCAGTTGCACTAATTTCTCAAATGTATGTTTGGAATAAAAGTCTAATTGTTTCGGACAGTTCCTCTGTCCATCATCAGGAGTGAAATAAATCAAGGTAAAGTATGTCAAAACACAACTAGTTTTATTAGATGTTAATGAACGACATAATCAGGAGTTTTTCACTGTACACACAGCAACGGTATGTCATACAGGTTTGCTGACAGCTTGCGAGTAGGATCAGGACGTTCCACGCGTCATCCGGAGAACACGGAATTCCGTGCGTCTCGGGAAACCGGGGTTACAAGTGATTCCGGTAACACGGAAATCCGGGTAGTTCCGGGTGAATCCGGGAACCCGGAGATCCTGGTGACTCCAGGAAACCGGAGTGCCGGTTGACTCCGAGAACGCTGAGTTACGGGTTACCGGAGACGCCAGGAACTCCGGGTTCCCCAATCACCAGGAACCCTGGGTTCCGAGAGTCACCCGGACCTCCGGGTTCCCTGAGTCACCCAGCAATCAGGGTTCCAGCAGTCACCGGTAAATTCGGGTTTCCGGAAAACCCGGAACTTCGGGTTTCTGGAGTCACCCGGAACTCTTTGTTACCAGTCACCCGGACCTCTGGGAATCCGGGATTCCTGTGATTCAGGGAACCCGGAGTTCCAGGCGACTCCCGGAATCCGGAGTTCCGCGTGTTTCCGGGAACCCGGAGTTCCGGGTGAATCCGGAACCCGCATATCCGGGTGACTTCGGGAAATCGGAGTTCCTGACGATTCCGGGAAACCTGAGTTCGGGCTGACTCCGGTAAACCAGAGTTGCTGGTGAATCCGGGAAACCTGAGTTCTATGTGACTCCGGGAATCCATAGTTCCGGGTGACTCAGGAACCCGGAGTTTCTTGTGACTCCGGTAAACCGGAGTTCCGGGTGAACAAGGGAACCTGGAGATCCGGGTGACTCCAGGAATACTGTTGCGGGTGCTTCCGGGTGAATCCGGTAACACGGAGTTACAAGTGACTCGGGAAACCCGGAGTTCCGGGACACTCCGGGAATCCGGAGATCTGGGTGACTACGGGAAACCGGAGTAGACTACAGGAACCCCACGTTCCGTGTGACTCAGGTTACCCGGCGTTTTGGTAGACTCCGTGAACACGGAGTTGCGGGTGCTTCCGGGTTAACCCGGTAAGCCGGAGTTCCGGGTGACTCCTGGATCACGGAGTTTGTGACTCTGGGAACCTGGAGTTCCGGGTGTCTCCGGGAACCCGGAGTTTCAGGTGAATCCGGGTTCAAGGAGTTCCAGGGGCTCCGGGTGATACCGGTAACCCGGATTTCCGGGTAACCGGAGTATAAGCCGGGAACCCGGCGTTCCGGGGTGACTCAGGGACCCCGGAGTTTCTTGTGACTCCAGGAACCCGGAGTCATCCAGAACTCCGATTTCCCTGATTCACCGAGAACTCCGGATTCCACCGTCACCCGGAACTCCGGGTTCCCGGAGTCACCCGTAACTACGAGTTCGTGGAGTCACCCGGAACTCTGGGTTCCCTGAGTCACCCGGATCTCCTGGTTCCTTGAGTCACCGGGAGATCCCGGTGACTGCGATATCGCGGAGTTCGGCGTGATTCCGGGAACCCGGAGTTGCGATTGACTCCTGTTCCGTCCTGATCCTATTCGCAAGCTGTCAGCAGATTTGTATGACATATACCACTGCTGTGTGTACAGTGAAAAACGCCTGATGATAGACAGAGGAACTGTCCGAAACATGTAGTTTTATTCCAAAAATAAATTTGAGAATTTAGTGCATCTAGTTGGTTTTATTATAAGAATTTATCATGATGCACGGTCACCTGAAAGTCAAATGCATAATAATCCTGCTACAGACTATTCCACGAGGAAACTGGGACGTAATGTTGTTTTCATGTAAGTGTTTAATTAAGACGCAGTGAATACTACATCTCGAATACAGATTCAGATAACTACTGCTCAGACAAATGGTTACCACAGCTGCTTGAACGGAACTTTGAAGTCGGTAGCAATTACCGTGGACAATCTTGCACCCAGTAACTTCCAATTATGAACTTCAACTTCATAATTTAACGAGTACAGTTCCGTACACTAACGCTCCTCAACGCACTGGTGACGTGTTAACCCCATTTGGCCCAAGCTAAGAGTTTTGCATAAAGGCCAATTAAAAACCACTGACACTAATAACAAGTGTCAAGCTATTGGAGTCGATTAAGAATTCTATAAAATATTACCAGCAATAATGCACAAATATTTGTGAATTTTGTTGGTTATATTTTATGGAACTATTCATTAATGTACAGAAATGAAGAAAAGTCAGTGTTTAAAGAGTCACCGAGGCAGCTATATCGGTCATAAATCTGTTAAAATTAATGTCTGGACAATCAATGAACCGCAAGCAGGGCCTACATTACGAGCTGCTCAACACTGTGTGTGTGTGACATCACAAGGAAAACGATACTGTTTTTATTCATTAACCGAAAAAAAAACTTTCAATGAATCGTAACAGAGAATTTAATTGACATTTCATATATCTCTGAGAAGCTAGTTTAATGTATAAATCAAAATGAAATTCCCCTCAAAAACACAGCGCAAGGTCCCGTTCGTTTTTTTAATGTTTACAAATGCAACACACTTGAATTAGACAGCCACTTTTTCAAACAAAGGCAGACAGAAACAAGAACGTGCACGTACAAGAACCTTACTCATTACGACGTACTATACATTGTTTTCAATTTTACTTTCACCACCGAGTTTTATAGTCTTTCGTGGCTCGCTTGGGTTTCGGTTAGGTTGGGCGGTTGGTAGCAGAGCGAGAGTAGGGTAACGCCACATAATGTAATTAACACCAAGCAGATGGGTGAGAGAAAACAATTGCTTTGGGAAAGTGAGCGTTCCTGCTTTTCGCTGTAATGGGTTTTACTGCAATAATCTTTGCTGGAGGTTTTGGACCTCAGTAGCTAAAAGCGCATCATACTGCCAACACAGTACCAAAAACTTTTTTTCTTTCACAGCCGTTTGAATGAAAGCCCATACACAAGCCTTTCACTATGTCGCTTGGATGAAGTGAAGCAATGTTTTACGACCCTGAGTTTGTGCAGAGAGAGAGAGGATAGGGGCTTATTTTTTTAGTAGTAAAATAAAAGGAGAGGAAGAATGAATGAGAAACACACGGGGGCGAACAGTTTTAAATGGTGTGTGTAGAGAATAATTTCATGCACCAAAGGAATTGTAATATACTGGCCGGTATATTTAATGCTATGTCGCTTTTGTCACGCAGGAATGAACAGAAGAGAATTTAAATTGCTTGGAATGAAAAGGTTTGTAGTAGTAATAGCAGGCACAGGCGATAGGTAGCTGTATTCAACAATGTCACATACACTGATGGTGATGCTGGAAATTAAATCTGCCTTTTCCAGCTCTCCAAACTCCCGACGTTGTGTGTATCCTGACATGACAATTACTAATGCTGAAAAACAACATACCGCAAACATCAGACCTCCGCACCAATTAACATCAACCCACATGCCATTTCACCACTGCTATTATACACCCTCTCCGCAGCATTCGCTGTACAAGCAACTATGTAGCATTTACTGAAGATAAATTAAAAAATATTCTACCGCAGCGTATGGCAAAGGACTTGGGCACAAGGAAGAAAGACGAACAACGCGGTCGAGTTAGTAAATCTGCTTCATACTCGAGTGGTCCTCAGTTCAAATCTCCAAACAGAAACCGATTACCCTGACTGGGAATTTTAGTGATTTTCCACAGTCTTTTCGACTTAAACAGTCAGATAAAAGCCTATCTAAAAATATGGCATTGCTTCTTAATTTAACATGCATAAAATCCTTTGATTAGTAACCGTGTCAATCGACGTCACATAATCTGGGCTGCTTAAAACGCCCTCAAAAGACAAAAAGGCCTCTAGATTGTAACAGGCGACGAAATTGCTTCTACAGTAAAACAAGCAATTAATGCATCATGACAGTCAATCAATGACAGAGCGGGTCTACGTTACCAGAAATTACTGCGGTTTTGGCTCAAAGTTCCAAGTTATACAAAATCCTAGGTTACGTCCATTATAGACCACATAAGCAAAGCCAGCAAACAAATGGCGCTTACCCTAACACCAATCGTAATCTCCATTCCTAACAGAACGCAATTCCGTCGATAATCCTGCTCCGAAACCAACAGCCACTCACGTAGAAAGACATTCCCTACCTTTCATTCAACCCGAAGATTGTTTCGTTTTTCAAAAGATTCCGTCATTGGTCTTTATCATAAGCCAATTAAATCCACTCCAAAACCTCTTACCCCTTTGCTGTTAAGATTCGTTTTAGTATTTTCACACATTCTACATGACATCCCTATCTCTTCTACTAAATTTTATCACCAAAAACATCTTGTGGAAATTCCAAAATCAGGCCACGACATAAAAACAAGAGTTCTGAAACTAGTAAATTATGTTGGAACGAAGTCTTTTAACCTATGGCAGAACGGATGTGGACAACAAGAACAAACAGTTCAGTTCATTGCTACAAAGTAAGATACAGGGCTACAATTCAAGCTGAAAAAGCACCGAAATGCTCTTTTCCGAGTAGCTGTTCATGTATACATCTCCCTCCCCCCCGCCCCAATCCCCTCCCCCCCGAGTAAGTAAAAATAATAGGTTTCAGGCTTCCACTGCACTGCAGTTGAGGTCTTCGCTATTCTGGGACGTTCGGCGACGAAGGTTGGTAGTCCGTTACAGACGAATCAAGACAACATTTGGATTCCAACTTCAAGAGTAAAGCAGTCTAAGAATGGTTTTTCTTGGACTGCTTAACCCTTGAAGTTGGAACCCATATGTTGTCCCGAAACGTCGCTAACGAACTACCAACCTTCGTCGTGCAGCATCCCAGAAGAGCGAAGACCTCAAAAGCAATAAAAATTTCGTTATGAGGATGAAATGCATGGGACAACTAGGCTGTCTCCAGTGAGGAAATAACGAATACATAAAAAACAAAATTCTCATCGGTAAGCACAAAACGTAGACAATGTATTTGACGACTTGGCAAATCATGAAAATATGACACTGAGACGGCTCTTCGTGCAAAATGGCGAGGCGATGCGGTACGGAGAGAGATGGCTCGGAATTGGAGACATATCGGGCTTTCATAACGAGGTTATAAAACTTCTGTTTCCGTGAAAGAATTGAATTTCTTCGTCAGATGAGTAACTATCAAAGTTTACAGGACTACCTTACACCACTACGAAAATCCATAGAGCAGAGTGCTTCTGAAGCTACACTAGACACACCAATCCCTTCTCTCTATTGGCTACGCCCTTCGCCTATATAAAGTCGACGGGCGCACGAGTGGCAAATGATGAACTGTAAAAGATTTTTGTGACCAAATCTAGGAATTTATTAGCAAAGACAAGGGAAAACCGCAATAAATCTCAATCAGGGTAGTCTCCCTACGGACCGTGTGTCCAACCTTATTTAGCGAAGGGCCACAGCCGTCATTCTTGGCTGATTTGCGTGCCACACGTGTCAAAATCACGGTAAGTGGTACACCTAACTAAACTAAACTCCGTGGCCTTAGTCCGCACGCGAACTATACCGACAGAGCGGCCGCCGCCGGTCGGCGAAGTTAGTGCCAACTTTTGCGGATAGAGGGGTGTCACGTGGTCAGCGC
>Ga0123352_10017473_pt1 | contig 11433 bp, 8 predicted proteins | sample TergutLab28metaG_FD_89700 | JGI IMG/M metagenome (GOLD analysis project Ga0123352, IMG submission 89700) | Labiotermes labralis P1 segment gut microbial communities from Petit-Saut dam, French Guiana - Lab288 P1 | ecosystem: Host-associated > Arthropoda: Insects > Digestive system > Gut ...
AAACTTCTGTCTACAGGTACTTATGTCAGAGTTAAGATGCTGGCAAACTTGTCTTATTTTTACAAAAAGATGAGCATGCATAAATACAAGTGGATGTACCAGCAAGAGTGACTTCTGAATGCATAAGAATCTCCCTCCTGGAATGGTAAAATATGACTAGTCACAAAATGCTGTTGTTTCGTGCTCTAGCTCACAACTTTACAAATACCTGGTGCATAAGTATGCTGGATTACTGTTAGGCAGCAAGCTATAGTTTGGCCAGTCCTCAGTACATGCATTGCACCCACAGATGAAGTGGTACTGGATCTTTAGGCGAGATCTCCGCTCTGTTTGGTCATGTAGTGCATAGTGGTAGCCATAGTTGTCCAGGACCTGTGCAGTTACACAACTTGTAATACTATACTATACTTACACAGGCACTCAGTAAGAAATAAATTGGTTGGGTGCTTGATTATTTTGTTTGTGATGACTGTACAGATTACATGGTAATGAATAAAATAGGACAACAATCCTAAATGGCAATTACATGAAGATTTGCACACACAAACCAAATGAAACCAGAAGATACTTCAGTCAAGAGAGAACTGGATTTTAAATGGCTTTATTCTGAAGATCCCTACTGATACAACAACAATGACCACTGGTCCTATATTAAATGTTCCATGCCATTACAGTTAGCTGTGTTCCCCATAACTGTTATGCAGGTATCATGGTGGTGGGTTAACATAATGACAATCTTATAGGAATCTCAGCACATTTCATTCCAAATCACATTCATGACCGGACTGTTAAGGCTATCTGCAACCCTACTCAACACAAAACTGATGTGAAGATCCCAGTTTCTTCAAACACATCATTCTTCTTGGTTGTAAAGCTTCTGAAAGATGACAAATAAACCCACATACACAAGAGTGCTTTGAGAGCTATGACCAATGAATATATCGTTTCACTTCACAACTGTAAGTGTGCAGTACAATAAAATTACATATATATCTGAAAGAGAATTGGCTTGGTAATTTCTGCCATCTATTTTTATATCTCAAATTGTTTGCACAGTATGTTGTGAGGTGTGAGGTGTGTGCATGCACATGAGTGTTCATAGGGGTGGTGAGAGGGAGGGAGAGAGAATCTCTCTGTGATGTGCTGTGGGTAGTAAAACAGTCAAGTCCTTAAAAGGTTAAGTTCTGTATTTAAGAAATGGATGTTTATCAAACAACTTTAATCAAGATATAAAAGCTTTACAAATATCGTTTTCCAGGATTAACTGAATAAATCAAACTAAGCAACATCAGGCTAACACATTTCAATTTTTGGCAATTTTCTCACCTGTTCTCCTTTTGAAATTGGACGGATTGCTCGAAGCACAACTGTGTCTCCAAGGTAGCTATGTCGGACAACATTTGGGTCACATGAATGGTTTACCAAACTCAGCAATGCATAAGCTGCAGCCCCAATCTCAATGCCTTTCCACACAGGAACAGCTTTCTTGGTATTCCCACTTTCAGTTTCAACCAACTCTGACACCTCATGGGCATTGCAAGGCAAATTCTGCAAATGTCGCAACAACAAACCTCCAACAAGCAGTTTCTGGCATGTGATGTCATATGGAGGAGAGTTAATATCAGTGGGGAAGAAATCTGTCATGGTCTCCAAACAGTTGAGGACACAAGCAGCTGTGACCGCTCGCCTGAATAAATCACCAACTGCTCGTTTCTCAGTATTTCCCACTAGCCAATAGATGGGACTATAGTCTGAGGAACTGTAGGTACCATCATTACTAAAACCCTTAGTCCTATCACTGCATTTATTATTACCTTCTAAGGTTGCTATCAGTCTGCAGAGGTTTTGACCTTTACAGACCTGTATTATGATTCTCAGTGCTAGGAAACTCATTTTGCCTATTTCAAGTTTCTGCAAAATATCCAACAGTGGGCAGTCTATGCAATGGTTATTATTCCAAGATGAAGCACGGCATTCTTCACTGCAGTACATAACCTGTGTGAGAAACAAAAAATATTACATGTGAATGGATGATCTCAAGACAAAGATTAACAGGATTATGGGCTGCCAGAATGTGATACCATGTAATCTTGTAAACAGGAACCACTCTGTGCATGAGCCTGTTGCTTCCATCTACCTTGAAGATGAGACAGCAGGTTCCTCTGAAAATCTGATACCTATCTACCAGACTACATGTTGTCACATCCAGATGATCATAACCCTCTGTCATCATAACAGTACCTATGCTCATGACAAAGGCAAAAGGTTCCTCTACACATTTACTCACCTAACAAACTGCATGGTGTCACATGCCAAAACACAGTAATCCTCATTATGTTAACTAGTTACCTAACTCTCTTACTTCACCGTTTATTGCTTAAAAGTTGTCATTTTCTGAGAAATTCTTTTTTATAGAATACATCCAAAGTCACCATTCATACAAGAAACCTATTTTCTCAGTTCACAATCTTATGATGACCATAGCATTAGGTCATGTTACCCACATAATATACTTCAATTTTGCGATGAGCCGTTTTACATAATTACACATTCCAGACACATGATCACTTCACAAAATAAGGGTACCACACGAAAACATATGACAGCTGCCAACGCTGACTCTTTTTAAATATTGTCTTCTGTATACAAACATTAGAGAATATGTACCGTGGAACAGTGACTGCATGGCAGGAGACTGTGGCAGTGTTTAAGACAGTTGTAACAATGTGACCAGTAACAATCGGGCAGAAGCACTGATGCAAAGGGCTTCTCAAAAGCCAAGACCTCACCTGCAATGAACAGCAGACACAAGTGTCAAACTGAATTTGAATCAGCAGCGAATCAGAATTTCAAACACTCACATATGTAGATGAAGTGTCTGTTTATTTCCTGCCTTATAGTATAGTAGAACATAGTTTTATTCACATTCAAGTGATCTACAGGAGGTACCAGAAGGGACTGTGAGATATAGAAAATGTCAAAATTCATGTACACACACACACACACACACACACATGCGCGCGCACGTGTGAACATACTTTTATGAAAATATGGCACTGTCATATAATACAGTTAAAAAGAAAAAAATACAAAATATAATAAAATGTCTAATTTCAACAGTAAAATTATACCTTGAATACTGTTCTATCAACTAATAAAATAGAATATATATTAAGAATAAAATATAGTATGTATTATTATACTGGAAATACTCCTCCAACATATACAAAGAATTTGAATAAAGTATCTATTTTAAAAGATGTGTGAATTCCTTAGCATTAAAGGATATGTCCTTTATACAAGTAGGTAAACTATTAAACACCCTGTGTCTCATATGATAAGAACCTCTTAGATTTAGAGACAGATCTGATATTGTTTGATGAACATGGAGCCATATCTGGTATTTCTGCCATGGATATTTGAATTTGTAATATATTGCTCCCTGTTAGTAATGACAATATATATTGTGATACAAAAGTGAAAATATTAGGATTTCTGAACAAATTTTTGCATGAATCCCTATTCTTAGAATTAGCTATTGTTCTTATTATATTTTTATGCAATATGAATATATGAATAGTGTATGGAAAATTACCCCAATATATTATGCCATGTCATTAATGAGTGAAAATAGGCATAATATATCATTATTAACATTTCTTGTGATATTATTTGTTTTACGGTTCTAATGGCATACCATGCTGAGCTTAATTTAGGTATAAGATGGTCTATATGCATTTTCCAATCCGTTGTGTTATTTAGGCATAATCCTAGGAATTTTGTATCTGACAAATTAGTAATAAATTATTTTCATATTGTAATTTAACATTTATCTCATGAGCGATCTTTGTTTTAAAATGAATGAAACCTGTTTTCTCAAAATTTGTTAATAATAAATTTACATTAAATCAGTTGTTTAACTGTTCAAATACCACTTTCATATTAAAGCTGAAAATCAACAATAATTGAATCAGTAACAATTACACTGGTGTCATCAGCGAAAAGTATTGATAAAACATTCTGGATTAGCACTTTAGGCAAATCGTTAAGGTAAACAAAGAACAACAAAGGATCAAGAATTGATCCTTGAGAAATGCCATGAGTTTTTTTTTTTCCAATCTGAAGAGATGTTATCAGAGTGTATATTGGAGCGCATTGGGACCTTCTGATATGTCTTCAGGAAAAGGTTTTATTAAACTAAGGAACTTACTAGTAATACCATAAAATTTCAATTTAGTAAGCAATATTTTGTGCTTACCACAATCAAGTCTTATGAAAGCCAAAGAATATACCACCAGCTAATTTTTTATTGTTTAAGGCACTGAGTATTGCATTCAGTAATTAATGTGTTGCTTTTACCGTAGAAGAATTTATTCTAAAACCATAGCGTTTATCAACTAATATATTATTTTCAACAAAATGTTAATATATTGTCACACATATTAGCTTCCCAAATATTTTTGAAAAGGATGTTAGTAATGATACAGGTCTGTAATTTGATGTGTCATTTTTGTTTCCTTTTTTGAATAAGGGCTTTACTACAGAGTATTTCAGCCATGAAGGAAAGATACTTGTTGCTAAACACTGATTACAAATAAAAGTTAAGGGTGAAATAATGAAATGTGAAATAACTTGTAGGATATTTGTAGAAGTATCATCATAGCCATGTGAGTTAGAAGGTTTTAGAAACGTAATACATTTTTAAATTCTTTAGTTGATGTATATATAAATTTAATACTAAGAAAAGGTTTTTTTTTTAACAGTTTGATATAAATATTCCATAGGGTGGTTAATATCTGGTTTTCCTATATTAAGTTTTAAACCATTGACTCATATGGCTTGAGATATAAAGCAGTCATTTACAGAGTCAGATATTATTTGGCAGTCTTTAATACATTTCCTATAATTCTTGAAAGTCTTTGATTCCTCATACTGTCCTCCTATTTCTGTAGATTTTACAATGTTCCATGCCATTTTAATTTCATTCTCAGATGTAGTAATTTTAGTATTATAGTATGATCTTTTTGTTTCTTTAATAGTGTTTGATAAAGTTTTACAAATGAATCTATAGTATTCATAATTTTAATATCATAATAGTTCTTAGTCAGTTAATAAAAGTCTCTTTTTAAGGAACACAAATGTTTAATATAGGGAGTAACCCATCCAGTATCTTTTGCAATGATATTATTTTTAGTTTTCCTTATTAAAGGAAAATTGGAATGAAAGTTCCTTAAAAATGTATTTAAAAAAGAGTTAAATATGATATTTACTTCTTTTTCTGCAAATATATCTTCCCGTAACTAAAAAATTTGACTGTATTCAAAATCATTTAATGAATTTTCAATGATTCTCCTAATATTTATAATATTATATATTTGTTCATAAAGACCAATTTCATTTATCAATATTAACTGAGCGTCATGGTCGATAGACCATTATAAATAGGGAATATTACAAAGTTTCCTTGTCTAGAAAAATCTATACAGTTATTATAATGGCAGTGAATGTAGTATTCTGAATTCTAGTTGAAAAGTCCACTGTATCAAAGAGGCTATGAAATGAGTGATGAGTTTAATTGACTTTTCCCATAAGTATCAACCTAATAATTTGTGTTAATATCTCCATAAATTATACATTTAGTATTGGGATTCATAAAGAGCTTTAAAATACTCTCTAATTACAGTAAAAAATTTGTAAAAATTTCCTGAGGGTACTCTATAAATAAAAAAAAATATATAGATATTATATTTAGTTGTGGTGGATGCCACTGGCTAGAACACACACCTCACCAGGATATTTTATCGTCCATACACCACAACCCTATAAACACGGACAGCAGTTGCGGGTGAAGTGGAAACTGCAAAGTGAGTCAGTGTGTGATGCGATGCGGTGCAGCATCAAGCACGTGGCTGGCTGCAGACAGTGTACATATACAGAGAAGTAGCGTTGTGTGTGTATTGTGTGTGTCAGGAAACTACATACTTATACCACTACATTGGTGACCCCGCGAACACATCATGCGACAAGACGCTGACCCATCGACATGGCCAGAGCAACAGCCTGATTCGACTTTTACTATCAACTACATAGTCATCTTCAGATTTACTCCACTAATTTCAATACTATGATCTAAACAGTAGTTATTAATGCTTATTTTACAAAATTTTATACTTTTATGTACAAAAATACATGTTCCACCTTTTAAAAATTGTTTTCTACAATAGCTAGCTCCCAAGATAGGGTTTTCTATATTGACTGTATCTTGCTCTAGTTGATTTAGGTGATATTCTGTTACACAGATAATACGCAAAAGATCAGAATGTAAAGAACTAAGCAATTCATTGGGTTTATGTTTAAGTCCTCGCATGTTTTGGTGGAAAACGTTTAGTGAAGTATGTGGTAAGAATAGTTCAAATTGTTATTGTTGTTGTTGTCATTGTTAATATCACCACTATGACCATCTTCATCAACAACATTAATATTCTGCCAGTTTGATACCAAAGTTGTATTGTTCTCTGAAGGAATTGCGTTACTATTTATAATTCCTGTGTACTATTTACACATTCATTATTTACAAATTGTGTACTCTTGTTCTTCATCCTTAGTTTATTACAAAAAACTCCCATAAAAAATAATCATTTTTGTTACTGGGGAACTTGTATTTTCTAGATATGTCCTAACTTTGGTGTTGTCATCTCCTGCTACTGTTTCCTTAAGCATTTTTCCCTTGCTCACTTTACTGTAGATATTATCCTTCCTATTTGTATTTTTAAGATCATTACAGTGTATTTGTACTCTGAAGAGCTATCCTAACAGTTTGGTTGGTTTCCCAGTAAATACAAGTAGGTAAAACCCTCTCAGTTTGAAACAGTTTATCAATAATAGTGGCAATTTGTTTCCAAAGTACTTCCTTCCCAAGATCATTCAAGTGCAATCCCTGTTTAGTAAAACATACCCTGTTTTGATCAACATCAATTCTAGTGACACGGGATTTAAGCATCATATATTTACAAAATTTTTTGTTTAATTTTTTAAACTCATTGTTTATATTTGAGGTATCTGAATGATCATAGCTATGAGGTATAGTTAACATAATAATGTTTGTATGAGTATTCTTGTTCACAAACTGAGATATATATCTAAGACCATTATTTGAGTTATTGGTATGTACATCATTAGTTCCACCCATAAATATTAAGACATCCTTATTAGTTAGATTCTTATATTTTGATATGTATTAGATACTAGTGCTACAATATTACTACTTGACTTGGTATAACCTATAATCTCAAACTTGTCAGTTAAAATGTCTCTTAACCTTCCTGCCAGACTTCTTGTGTGACTGTCTCCTAAAATAAAAATTTTATGTTCACCTTGTTTTTTACATATATATTTCATTACACAACACTGTACCCATATCGCTTTTTTGTACCCTTCCTACACACATTCATTGATTTCATCTTGCTGACACCTTGCAGAACTTTTCTTGATGTTGTAGATCTTCCTTTTTCCTTGCTTAGTAATTGTCCATTAATTATGATTAGGATGGGATAACTCAATTTCTCTTCCGCCATGCTTTGACATTATTGGATGAATTGGCTGCACTTTCCTTTGTTGTGTTATATTTTCCTGAGTTGTTCAATTTATCATTCTAGTTTCTACTTATATCCATTAGTTCATATTCTGTTAAAGTATTTGTTTCTAAATCATTTCTATGAGTTTCATTGTATGTCTCAAGTGGTCAATACAGGATATTGGTTAACTTGGAGTGTTAAATCTTTTTCTTTTGCTTTTATATTTCCTCTTATTTGTCCTTTAGTATGTCGAGAAGTCATCAATTTCCAATTATCACTTTCTTTCTGATCTAGCCTCACCTGTGATGTGGTAGAATTGATACTATCTTGTTCTACAGACGTGCTCGGCTTATATTCGTCTCTAAGCAATTCTACAATAAATTGTGCGGAACTTGGGCCTTTTAGGGTCTCGTGAAGTTTTGTTTCCAGATCAAAACACTTCTCACAGCTGGAATCTTTGAGTAATCCTTCGATATTTGTTAAACTTTCTTCACTGTTTTCTACGTGAAATAGTGTGTCTGCCTTGTTGATATGTAATAAATGTATATATAAAATGTACTTCTCTCCAAGACAAATGTCCCCCAAAATCACCCTGCATCTTAACACCAAATATAAGTAAGCTATTAAATCCACAAAAATATCTTTCTACTTATAGGGTACATCTTATCACTTGCAGCAACAAAGGTGGGAATTATGACAAATTAAATGCAGCCATAAACATAATTCTAGTATGTATGAGGAGGTGAGAAGTGCATACAGAAATTTTGCTAGAAAGCCTGAATGAAGAGACCACATAAAAGACCTAAGCACAAAAAGAGGGAGAGATAAAGTTCACTTTGTGTGTAATGAATTATGCACCATGCTGTTAAGTACAGGGGATTGAAGGTACAGCACCATGTGTTCCAAATCTCAGAGTTAGAGATATATGAGTGGTGAGCTTCATGATATGGATGATTTACCCCATAGAAATATAGCCCTTATACCCACTACATAGGAGTTACAGTGTGTCCCAGAGCCAGTCTGAATGCTGTCAGAACAGAAAAATCTCCTTCCCCTACAAAAAAATTGGACATGATTTCTCAGTTGTCCTGCCTACAGTCTACTCAGTACACTGACTGAGCTATCCTGGCTCCTTCAGATAGGAGGACAAAATTAAAATGGCTGTGAAAGAAACAGAGGTACAATGTGGACAGCACTTATTTGGCTCAGAATACAGATGAGGGGTGGGCTCCAGTGGACATGGTAATCCATCATTGGGCTTCAGAAAAGATCAGTTCTGTGATATGAGCAACCACCACCATGTCTGAAATAATGTGTGCAATGTTTTGCTCACTGTTTGAAATTGCTATACCTGTATTTAACCCTGACTTTGCTACTTTGTTTATAACTCTATATAAAGATAGCCAACAGATGTGAAGCATTGTAAATTGGAAAATTCTGAATGGTGATGTTAGTGGGTAAATGTATTTGTAAAGTAAATCACTCTTTATAATATAATATTCAGTAAAAATGGTAAACCATGCTCCCTACAATCCTATATGCCCAGTCATTTCCATCTCTTTGGACCTGATATGAAGCTTCTCTGGCTTGTAAGTAATTTACAACAGATGCCAACATAAAGTAAGCTGTTGCCACCTTGATACAGACACTTGACATTTATTTGTCCTACATCAAGTTACAAGTCTTGGTGCCTGGGACAAATACACGTATGTCAATGGTGACAGGGTGCCCTGTTGTGTACCATCTGCTACCCATGTAACATGCATAAACAAATTCAGAATGAAGTTTTCAGCAACAAACTAGCTGTGACCACATTCTTTAAAACTCCTTTGTACTTGTAAACTCTGCTAACTGAATGATCTTACCTGGTTGTATATCTCTTGTTGCTGAAATGTAACGACCCATTTCTGGCGTATATTTCAGTTCCACACAATCTGAAGCACTCAGCAGTTCATGGTTATTGTTGCAGATGCACTGTGGCAGTTTTTGTTGCTCATTTTGGAGAGGGGATGATACTTCAACTGGTTTATAATTTTTTAAGTGCTGCACAAGATTCCTCAGTTCTATTCCAACAATTTGCTTTCTCTCTTCCGTCAAACCTGAGGCGGAAGAAATCCATTTGAGTGCATCCTAGAAGATAAAGCACATTGCTTATATTACATTTATAAAGCAGCCATTTATAATTTAACATCAGTTATTTTACCTCTGCAATTTCTTTACATTTATTTGAGCTACACTATCAAAACCTCAAACATCCATACTTACACACAGACTCTCCACAGCCTCTTCTGTCCTTCCTAAGGCCTGTAAACACCTTCCTTGCCTTTCAAACAACTTATACAATAATTTATTGGGGTAGTTATATTTCAGTGCTTGTCTAACATCACTAAGACAAGCTTCATGATCACCCATTGAAAACAAAACTGCAGATCTGTTTGCTAATGCTAGAGATAATGCCTCTGATGTGCAATTATTCTCATTTTCTGCCAACTCTGTGTGAATTTCTTTCTTAGATACTTTTGATGTACTTGGAAATGGAGCAGTGGCAATACTTTTTGTGTATAACATCAATGCTGTCCTGTCATCCTTCTTCTGAAATGCTTTGTTTCCCGAATTTCTTAAGTCAATGGACCTTGTCGCGGATTTTCCATCTTCTCTGAGAAATCTCTTACATGTTGGCAACAAATTATGTTCTTTCAAAAGTTGTGTTGCAATTTCAACGCGATCTGAATCATTTGTCTGCTTCACAAACAATTCAGACACTCTTTCCACTCTACGGTTAACTCCAAGACAATCGCACAGCTGCTGAAATATCTCGTGTATTGTCGTTATTTCCATATTTAACCTTCTGCTTTTCACATATTCCTGGAAAATTTACGTAGCCTCAATGGTTCCCGCGGTAAACACGAACACCGCAATTATTCAAACTGTCTTTACTGTGTCACATGTCACACATACTTCTGACATAAATGCATATTTTTCTGCACAGTACATTACATCCACTACAACTGCTACTGTCTACTTCTTTTTACTTTGCTATTCTCTTTCATCCCTATCCATCGAGCAACTCATCCAATTCGCTGCTATCCGCATGCATATTTTGTTGCACAGCTAACAGTGCTGGCAATACTCTATATTAGAATTCTCTCGTACTGCAGAAATTAATCTTTGCAGTGCTGGTCATGCGTTCGTGCAATTATCGATACAGCCAGCTAGTTCCGAGTCCACCCCAAAGGTGCATTTTGCCAGCGCTGTGCATAACAGACGGTAGGGTTTGTTGTACGAAAGTGTTTACGAACGTTTGTAATGATGACATGCAAAAAAATGTGTGCTATTAGTTGTGGTTTTGGTTGTGACGCTGTCTCTTCTTTCGTCGGTGTCGCAAGGTTATTTCGCCAGTAGTTAAGGTAAAAATAAATGCTTGTGTTCTGCCAGTAGCGCCCGCCCGTCGGGTTCGGTTGCCCTGTTGACAGTACCAATTTTAGGCTTAAGTCAGTAGGCATGCATCATATGCAAGCTGTTCGATCGACTCATCGAAGTTACAAAAATACATGTTGTAATTCTCTTCTAAGCATGTGCCTGTAACTTCTGTTTTAGGTCCGTGTATTAGATGTCAGTCTCTTTTAGAAGCGGCGTAAGACTGGTATACTAATAATAACGCTCATCATTGTCCATGAAGTAATGGTATTAATTCGTGAACGATGATTATACAGGACACTACTGCTACTTTTCTGCGTGATGGAATTGATATCACTTACAAATTCCTCCCCCCCCCCCCATTTTCCATAACATTATTTATTGGACCCCCCCACCATTTTCTCCCACGAAGCTCCTTCTCCCCCCAAATAACCGCATTAAC
>Ga0123352_10017474_pt1 | contig 11433 bp, 7 predicted proteins | sample TergutLab28metaG_FD_89700 | JGI IMG/M metagenome (GOLD analysis project Ga0123352, IMG submission 89700) | Labiotermes labralis P1 segment gut microbial communities from Petit-Saut dam, French Guiana - Lab288 P1 | ecosystem: Host-associated > Arthropoda: Insects > Digestive system > Gut ...
ACTCTTGCACCATAAACTAATTTACTAATTTTAAATAGATCTGTCCTGTCCACCCAAATGTACAATTTTTACAACAAACAAAATCCTAAACTCCATACACTGGTTATAAATCTCCTTCATTTCTGTCCGTACGGTTACAACATGTAATGTACGGTCTGCCTGAAACTGGGTACAGCAGGGCTGCATACAGCTAGTGCTGTTGGTCACTTGTGATTTTCATGAAAATCGGCTCAGTGGAAACCGTAGGCTGCTTTTGTTGTGGGAGAAAATGAAGCTACGTGTACTTGTGTACTGTGAAGCGGCATGACAGCTTGAAAGTAAAGAACGCCTTGCTCGAGTCTGTGTGCTGCATCACAGAGTGCCGTAAGTGCCACAAACAATGTAACGACGAGAGCAGACAGTACCTTGCGCCACTGTGCGCACTAACTCGGTAGCGCCAACTCGCCGATAACGTAGGAAGCCCAACACATCAGACTGCACGATTTTCAAATTTCGGGCCATTAAATTGTCCGGTCACAGTCACTGGGCAGGTGGACACACCGCGCTGTACAGCACTGTACCTCAGTGTCCTGGCACCGCGGACGCACTACGCAACTGTTACTCAGTGCAGCCCGTCACCATAACTGTGCCAAATCGCGTCAAAATGTGTCAATAGAAACCCAGTGAAAATGACTGCCAAGTTAGTTAGGTCTCTGTAGCAGCGTGTGCAGACCGTGGTTGATGTGAGAAACTGGGAAATCTACACTAAACCATTTACAATGAGCAGACTGTACACTGTACAAACTCCACACTAAACAGTCTACAATGAGCAGACTGTACACTGAACAAAGTCTACACGGAAGGGTCTACACTATAAGTCTATAATGAGTAGACTGTACGCTGAACAAAGTCTACACGGAACAGAATCTACACTAAAGAGTCTACAATGAGCAGACTGTACACTGAACAAAGTCTACACGCAAGGGTCTACACTAAACAGTCTATAATGAGAAGACTGTACGCTGAACAAAGTCTACAAGGAAGAGAGTCTACATTAAACAACCTTTATACGGACCATCCCTATTGGAGTAACATTTACAGTGTGTATCGATACTTCCTGTCACACACAGTTTGCTGCTGACGATCAGTTTATTGTCTGGCTACTAGTTTCGACCTCGAAAATCGGTCATCATCAGGCCGACTGTACCAAAACAAGAATACAAACAGAAAATGTATCGTGCGGTAGGACATCGCATCTTACTGCGTTAAAATACACTGAAAATGTAAACACAGTGTATAAATGTAAAGTAAATGGCAGAAGACTTCACAAACGTTTACAGAACCGCGGGCCACACTGTGCTAACCATTTATCCACTGACAAACTCTGATCACGTGGTGCAGCAGCAGGGCGGCCGGGGATGGGGAGTGAGTTCTGTGTAATATATGGAAATAGACAAAATACGAAAAGTTCCTTTGTAGAATGAAAGTGCGGTGGAGAGGGGTTGCAATATACCTGTGTTTTAATAGCTGCTAACACTTGTGACCCCGGCCAATACCTGTATCGATCATGCGACAGACACATCGTGTACCGATAACTTACACACCGACACACACTGCTTCCAAATGTGGTCCCCTACAGGACAGTTCACAGAACTGTAGGCGACAGTGTCTAGTATCAGGTCACGTTATTAAGTATAACTCCATCGATCAGACAACCTATGAAAAGCTGACAGTATCCCATCTAGTAAAGAAACTCAGTCACATATTCGTTTTCGTGTTTACAAGTGCCAGTCTGTCGTCTCTTTACTAAGGCAGGCAGATTTATTCTATACGAGCAAAAACTACTTCTTTATGGTACATTTTAATAATACCTTATATATTTCTGCCTCTCTCAGTTTCTCTCTTTCCATTATGCCTTCTCGCTAATAACTTGAATGCAATTCTCATCTATTCCACGCATGCTAAAACTGTCGCCCATCATCTAATCATCCAAACACTAAAGGTGAGAGTGCAGATTGCTGCACAGCTCTCTTCACCGTACTTCTGCTTCCACTTAGCACTCAAAAACCTAGTTTTTGCATCTATACAGAAACACAGATCCTGTTAAATTTCTCACTTAAGACCCTGTTCGTCTGAAGTATGTTCATATTTATGGCCTGCAGGTTCACTAGTTTTCGCTTACTAGGTTTTGCTTGTATGCTGTATGCTGCGGCATTTCTTGGGGGCAGGACTGTTAACTGCATGAGAGTTAAATACTTCAGACTGCTTTTACCTTAAATGTAATTTAGAGTCTCAGTCCGTACCGCGCAGTAAACACACTCGTCTCGGTTATACAAACTAGACAGTTAACGCTGTATAGGGAAATAATCGCTGTTTGTTCTGAGATCCACACAAAACACATAAATACACTGCGTGGGCAGAACGCAGAATTGCTGAATGTTAAACTGACGGTACATATAGTGACCACTGGCGGTCTAAAGGGTTAAAAATACTCAGTGCGTGTCGCAGCATCACCTAGTTTGACGTCACAAGCTGCCACATGGCACCTCACCAACATCCATCATGAAAACCGAAGAAGTGTGAAAGACATCATTCCGGCGGCTTGCCTACAGACTGAAATCTCGCTCTCTAGAGACGTCAACAGCGTGCAACTGACTCACCTATAGCACGTGGAACACCAAAGAGGTCGTTTTATTACCTGACTGCTGTCAACGTTTATACTAAATGGCGTGAAACTGTGTACGTCGCAACGTGCATGAAATTAGCTTTTGTGGCAGGACACGGTTCAAAATGTAAGTTTGTCCCACTTCACGGAACGACGGTGAATAACTCCAGTTGTTCTTAATCTCGACGCCAGCTGGACGTGAGTGATCAACGTCTCAAGCCCGCCGCCTTACCCCAGTTATCGTCCAACACTGGGCTGTGAGCACCCTACGGACGGGCTTTACGCTGCAGAGAAGATGTTACCCTAATCGTGATCTTTCGGCCCGTAGCAAAATCACTAAACGGGCGACAACATTTATGGTTGCTTATGTATATATATATATATATATATATATATATATATATATATATATATCTCATTTCGTCTCACGGAAACAAATATTTTCATATTTCGTGCAGAAAAGATGGCAGCTTTGTTTTTGAGTATGCCACCGAAACATAAATGTGTAACACAATATTTAACGAAGGAAGAAGGAAAATGTAAGAATGGGAAGTATTAAAATGGTGAAGAATTAAATTAGTGCGCGTTAAATTTTAATGGAACATTGTCCAAAATGAAGGGTAGCTAGGCGGCGCGATTTGGAAGAGATCTCTGTTGGGAATTTTTGTGTGAACTGTACATTATCAGTCTTACCAACTACATGGTAAGCTGTCGGCTGATCACGAAATACCACGTGGTTAACAGGACCCCAGCGTTCATTACCGTATGTACAAAAGCCAGCTACTGAACCTTACCCTGCGCCAGTTCACTCCAGTTCACACTCACATGCTACGTACTGACGAACCACGGCAATGTTTAGAAGCACCAAGTCCTTCTGAATAACATTCAGGGCTGCCTATTGTCAGCCGATAGGCTCACTCTCTGTACGGCGCAAGCTGGCTAACGTCGGTATGGACACAGTTGCCTTCTGCTGTGATTAACACGTACTGGTAAATGCGCTGTAGGGCGAGCAACCAGGGCTTTATAAATGTTGCAGGTTGTGGTACTGATAGTGACCACTACATCTAAAATTACCGAGTAATATATTCGTATTTAAGTTTTCCTACTAAATATGTGTTCGAGGTTCGTCTACACCAACTGAGCTACACAGATCATCCAAAAATTAATTCTGCAATATAGCTTCATCCATATACACAAATGCACATGTGTGTATGTCCATGCATGTCAGCACGCTGTATGTGCTAACCTTCAGCATTCTGAAGGCGCACAACTGAACTTCAGTGTTACCTACAGTCACACCTACCAAACAACAGAGCGGGGCGCCTCTACCCGTCCAGCTACCGCCAACTTACTCAGCGCCAAAAATCTCGACACTTTGCGAGGATTTACTTAGTTACACTCCACATCGGAGCAAGTTTTCGGAAGCCAAAATTTGTTGTGTATTTCACTTCTGCCGCACTACTGGGATGTCACGCAATATACCAGCAGAGCGAAGGCCACAAAATCTAATTTCTTGTAGATATGGCTGTACAGCCTTCAGTTCTTCTAAAATTGTGCTGTCATGTAAAGTGAAGCCTGATGAAGGCCGAAACACGGCCCTCTAAGGCCGATACAGCAACGAATATCTGTGTAAACGAAAAATTAGCTCGATACAGTGTTTCTGTGTACATCTATCTGTACGTAATTACGCACCAGTATGCTGTACGTCTCAGTATGGCGTCTGTTATATTTACAGAAATAGGCAGGTTTAAATGAGTCACCGAAAAGAAATGAATAAATTATAAAATGGGTGTCTCCAGAAGTAAGAATACACACTGTGGCATCTGAGCTAACATCGTACTGTCTGGCAGTCTGTCACCACAGTTAACGGAAGGCTGTGCCGGCCGTCTGCTGAAGACACCAGCAACACTCTGCGCCAAGACTTGAACTGATGCACAATACCGCACACTTGGTAAGTAATCATTAAATAAACACCATTAACTCCGCTGTGATTGTGTTTATTTACGGATTACTCCTTCAAGACGTTGGTAAGCGCATGTGCAGCTACAAAAGACGTCTAATTAAGACCTACATTTAATTAAACTGTTTGCCTTGTACTTTCCGTTTGAAAGAGAAATGTTTATGAACAAGCAATTAGCGGCAGTTGTGTGGTTTCAGCTAGCAACACAGGGAACTGGTGAGGAATCGCGTAACAAGAGTACACGGTACAGGTAAGGCACGGCGTTTCGCTGTGTGGCAGAGATGGGAAGCAAAATGTCAGCACAAACTGTTGGGGGGAGGGGGGCGTCCAACATTGATAAGGCTTCTAGTTGTCGTCATTTCACAAGAGTGTAAGAAGGCAAATTTTATTGCGAAGCCTCATTTATCATCTTACTTGAATGAAGGGCCGGGGTTCTTCAAACAATTCTGAGCAGAGCGACCGAGGACCAGCTGACAGTTGTACTTTGCTCCAGAACAAACGTGAGTTTGTGTTACGTGTATTGGAGGCCCCACAACCATTAGTTTGCCCAAAACATGCAGTGACAGCCACAGCACGTGTATGTGCGTCCCTAAACTTTCGCAAGTGCTGCCTACATTAGCCTTCGAATTTTGACAAATAATTCGTTCAGAAGGGAGACCCACAGATGTCTAATGGAGACCAACAAATGTCTAATGACTCGTTTGGATTTCGTGAATTACGGCACCGCGGGGTCACCAGGGTGTTGCAGCAGAGTGTTGTCCGTAATTTGTACATTTCTCTCCGACTTGTGTAAAATTTGCGGAAATTGGTGGCAATAAGACTTACTTTTGTTATGGGATGTAAATTAAATACATTCTGAAGTTTACCATAAAACCTTACGGCAATCTCCCACGTACATTCTGCTGACTGTAATGTAGGCAGTTTTTTTCGCAGCAGGTGACGTCATTTGTACTGAGTTGCAGACTGCGTCCATAGGAAGGCAAAGGCCTGTATGTTCTATTGGCACATCAAGATACGGCCATCTTATACCCTTCCTCCAGCCGGTACCCCAGCGGTGACCAGCTAACCAAGACCTCCCTTCCTCCGTACAGTTCCGTCTGTCGGACCGCACTGGCACTTTCACGTCTTGACGTGGCGTCAGAATGAAACTCGTGCAACTGGAAATCCTAGAAGTTCTTCTGCCCCACACCCGCCCACGGACCCCATTTAAAAGAGCACGGTGCACTAAAAGGTACAACTGACAGAAGGCAAGCGAAGTTCTCGGAGATAACCTACGCGTTGCCAGCTTGATCAGGGAATGATCCGAAGAGGTCTGCCCCGGAATCAAACCGGGATCTCGCCGTAGAAAAGCCGCTGGCCTGTTCTTGCACCTTATGGCAGTGCCTTACTTTACCGCAGTAACACATGGTAATTCAACGGAGCACTTGTGCAACAGGACGGAACTGAAATGTTAAAAATTGAAACGAGAAAGCAAACAGGTCAACAATTCGGTTTTTGTATTTATACGGGGAGCAGACAGGGCTGTGGGCAGTGGGCTGCAGTTCTGTGTCACAGTGAACTCGGATGTGTAAGTCGCTTTCACACACACACTGTTGGACTTAAAAAATTAGAATCTACAAAATGTTACACAGCGGCATCGGACTGAAACAGGCGTTTGGGGAGGACCTAAGCAGTGTAAGACATGACAAATGCGGTTTGGAGTAGGATGTGCCTGCATAGGTCGGACTTACTGAAGACGGTGGAAAGAGGTCTGGATAGAGATACAGGGGTGCTGATAAGTCCTTAGCCCGACCAGGAAAGAAACGAGCTAAGTTTTCTGTCAAAATGGCGTGCATTTCCTTCGGCGTCTTGCCTTGCAAGAAAAAAAAACTTGATGACATCTCGCGTCTCAGTGTTGTTGAAATCACGCGCGTCCCTGACATGCTTCCGAACTTTTCCTTCCTGGTCGGGCTAAGAACTTATCAGCACCCCGGTACATCTCGTTTGGTTGGAACAGAGGAGGCCAGGCGGAAACGGCAGAGGACTGCAGTTTTGTTTGGAAAGTGCAGTGAAAGTTATCAATTAGGAAAAGGAGTTTTTGTACGTAACCTGATCACAGCAGAAGCTAAAATTTCGCGGTGTGTTGGTTACAGAATATCACACATTGAGGTTCAGAGGTGGCTGGTGCTATTTATTGCAAGGAATACACACGCACCTTTGAACTGAGGATTGAACAATTAATAAATGGACAGTTTCTGTGAGAAACTGGAGTATGAATTCGATAATTTCTCTCAATAACGCATGAAAATTCTGTTAGGAGAGTTCAGAACACTACTGAGAGAGAAAATATACTGAAACGAAAACAGTGCAAACGAGAATTTGCCTAAGGGAAGTAAAGTTTGCTACACCCAAAAATATTTACTTTGTTGCAAAATTTTAATCAAATTTTCAAATTCCTTTTGTGCCCCAGGAAAATCTCACCATATTGCAATGTCCGACACTAAACCCGACATAAAATTACGTTGTCCCACAAACAAATTCAGATACCTTCCATAGATGACTCCACATACATTCAGGCATGTCGAATTTTTCAGTTTAATAAAGCCGCTACATAAAAGACCACAGCTGCGCCATTGCGTATTTTATTTACCAGGTGCACTCACAGTGGATTGTGACCACATTTAAACGGACCGCCCTCAGTTAAGTTTTGTACTAACCCAACACCGTGCAGCACATGAACCTCCCACTTAACTTGATGGACCAAATTATATTATATTTTATTTTACCTTAACAAGCATCTAAGTCCACGTGCCCTTGATATGGACTCTATAAACCCGGTAATGTCTGTCCCGCTCTGGCTTCAATTATTGCGACTGTCGAGGTGGTGAGTGTGGAGCAAGGACTTCTGGCATCTGACGCCGTCTAGTCTGGGATAGACTTACCAAAATTTCTTAAGCACCTCGTGTTGCCCCCTTCACGGTAGACACTACAAGGAATCGTACCCCAGAATTACTAAATGCGAGTATTAATACTCACTGCTATGGTAATCCCAGATCATTTATAATTTTGCCTCTTACCTTAAGTATGACGTTTCATCTCTCTTTGTCAAGACAGAACACAGATTAGGTGTGTGTTTTTTTTTAAATGGAGAGGAAATATAAGGAACAAAGAGGCAGGAAGTGACATGAGAAGTAGAGAAGTACATAATTCGGAGCTTCCTGACTTTTGTTCTGCAACACACACAATGACTGGACCAGACCGAGGGACGGAGTATCCAAACAAGGGAGTTTCAACAGCAGAACCTGAAGTGAAGGTCGTTCCACGAAGAGGTAACCTGCACTTCTGGGTAAAATTGAATTCTAACATGATAGGATTTGCAGTTGTGCAGGGGGTTCGCCTGGCTAGTGGACTTGGCAGTGAATGGCTGTAGTAAGAATGTTGTGTTTAGTATTTCCATCAGGTACAAGCATTTTTTTGAGTACCTGAACTTCTGCAAACTTATTAACACGTTCTGAGTCCCACAAAGCTGTCTGGTAGTTCATCCTGGAAGAGGCAGTAAAGTGACTGAATTGCCGGAAGGATGACCAGCACAGTCGGTTCCTTACCGGCAGGTAGAATTATATCTCTTCTCCGAAACGTCCAACCCGTCTGTAGACCCACCCAATCTCAGTGACACTCTTTTCCGAGGCTACACAGGGTGTGGACTGAAAATGAAAATTTACTTACACCCAGAGTTGCAGCTAAGAATACCCCCGGTGTATTTCCACCCCCCCCCCCCCCCCCATACTTCTTCGTGAAGTGGTGCTTAAACAAGCACTGTGGCACTTCTTCTGCAGTCCCTTTTGTCCATTGCCCGTTCCATGGCTCCGACGGTAGCCCCCTTCCTCTCTGTATTTTCCTGTCCCTATAATTTACCAGTGCTTCTTACTCCTCCATTCATTCCTTCATCTCCGACCCCATATACTGTCAGCAATTCGCAGTGCCGTTACCCCTTAACCCACTAACGTGGAAAATATGGTGAGCTCCTAATAATGCCAGCAGATGGCAGATGGGATTTAAATCGGCCTTTGAAGGGTAAAATAAACATGGCAGCGAAGAGACACTCTGCAATACAACATTTATTTTCTACCCTGACGATGGAGACAGTAGTGTGCTCCGAAGCATAGCATCAAACCCAAGCGCACTACTTCTCTCTGCTCTGCCTCACACCTTGACTCATTCCTGCCGGCTAGGATACACACACAGCACAGGTTCACACATCTGACCCGAACTTTGACGGCAGATATTCTCTGTCGTTTGTCACTGCCTCTCAGGTCTGCGGGTGTTGCCTCCATCTGTTGAAGTGTTAACGGTAGCTGTCACTGCGACTGGTACTGCGGCTGGTCAATCACGCACGAAGTAATCTTTGCAAACTCCTTACTTGCTACCAAGGGATACAGTACCTTGGGAAATATTCGGGAAGGGTTTAGGTAGGAGTAAGTGTAGGTAAGGCTCCTGGCATCTTGTAGAGGCAGGCCGCGGTTTAGACCAGCTGATATGCTACAAATATATTTTAAAAGTCAAGAGTTTGGGGGAAATAATTTGTATATCTTCTCTCTACTCCTGCGCCCACCATTTGTATATCTTCTCTCAAGTCCTGCGCCCACCATTTGTATATCTTCTCTCTACTCCTGCGCCCACCATTTGTATATCTTCTCTCTACTCCTGCGCCCACCATTTGCAACAGAGTTGTTTACTGTCGGAATGCTGACACAGTCACTTAACGTTTCGAACTGCCGGCTGACACATCATTTGCAATATTATATATTAATTTCACGACAAACTGCGCCACATAAGCTGTCATGAGTCAACTTTGGACTCAGCCGTAAGGCGTCGATAAATCTAGCACAGCTAACTGCTCCGCTACTGGTAGGCCACAGCATCTGCCCTCGCATTTGGCTTTGAGGTGATAAAAATCTTATTTTCAAATCAAGACGACGAGTGTCATGGCCTCTTTCGTTGTCACTTCTGGGTCGTAAAAGGCTTTGTCGCTTTATCTGAGTGGAACTCAAATATAAGAGCTGCACTGTTTATTTGTTTTTCATATTGCCTCTTTTAGCGCTACACATTTTGATAAGGACGGAATGCTTTCAAATTCTCCCGCCAGTGACTTTTTATATTCTTCCTAAACGGCAGAAGGGTTTGCCTTTACGTATTTGTTATATTTTATATTAATTCTGAGTCAAGTGTCACCATGTTCTTCCTGATCCCTCAAGTTATCTCGACGTTAAATTTCGACATCGGAATAATTTATTTATGTCCGACTAGAAGTGACTGGGTCATAAAATACACTGCTAGTTGTCTGATAACATCAGGCCAATTAACTGCATGAATAAGTATGCAGAACTGGTGGAATAATACTGACAGGAAAAACATGAAACACTGCGAGTAAAACCTGGCCCAGTGCCACTTTGTCCACCATAAATTCTAAATAGATAAACTCGGGATGACACCCGGCAGAAGTCGGCGACTATTAGTATAAGCCACGGCACTAAACTTTGGTAACCCCTGACATCCGGGGATGACGCTCAGTTCGGAAGGAGCACAGACTGAGTCTCCCGGCAAGTAACTCCCTAAGATACGTCACGCACATCATACCCGCTGAAAGTTATCCTTTCGACTTAGTTTTCAGGATAATTAAAGGAAATTGTGCGAACGTGCCAGAATTTTGTGTTGCGTAGCCCAGTGACCCTCCTATATCTCGCAAAAGGAAACGGCGTCACACTCAAACACACTTGAAGCTCCTGTAACAAATCGCTCCTAAAGAAATTTGGTATAAAAACACAACTAAACTCCACGGAGCAGAGTCCTTTCTGAGAAGCTAACATGTCCTCAGCTAAGCAAGAAATTTTCCAACCTTTTACGGAAACCGAAGTTTCATTACCGCATTCACCGGTAAGCGCCACCTGTCCCTGGCCTGAGCCAGATCGATCTACTCAATATCTCCCAACCCTGAAGGGTATACCAAAGAAAGTATGATAAATTGCCATGGTTACAGAATCCAACTGAAAGTAATGCAGATAATATAGGAGCATAGGATTGAAAATAATATGCATTTCAGGAAAAAGTAATATTTAAAAGTAAAATTAATGAACTTGAAACAAAAGGAAGTAAAGTGTGCTGGAAATCATCGAAAAGTGTAGAGAAGCTGTGTCTAGTGAAGTGAAACTAAAGTGAAGTGAAAAATTATCTAACGTGGAGGGTAGCGAAGTGCAATAAAGTGAAGTGAAGTGAAGGAAGCAAAGTAATGTGGAATGAGGCGAAGTGAAGTGCGCAGTATAGGGAGGGGGGGGGACGAGTCTTTATGGAAAAGGTTTATAGGAGTAGTAAGTGATGAGAAGTGAAGGACTGGGGTTGAAAGCGTGAGTGAATTAATGATGGGAAAAAAACAATTACAGTACTCTCTTACTTGGGTGTTTTTACCTTCTGTACATGTTGTATTCTAATTTGTCTCGCATGTATTGTTGCTAGATTTAAGTTGTCTTGTGTGTAATTGTTGTTGGTTGGCCGTGTGCATTGTTGTAGTTGTCTTGTGTGTATTGTTGTCATCTTATGTGTATTAGTTGTACTATGTGTACATTGCTGTGTTTTTACTTTAGATGCCGGACTGCTGGCTAGAAATCAGTACTCGGAAGGTCCTGCGACCGGCCATCTCGACACAGGTTTTTCTTAGTTTCCTTGTGTCTATAAGCAAATGCTGAGATGGTTCCCAAGATTCCAAGTTGCCACTACATGCTTCTCATGTAGCCCTTCCGACTTAAATCTAGTAGTAACCAATTTCATGTTTTGTTTACATGTAAAATAACCACTG
>Ga0123352_10017477_pt1 | contig 11432 bp, 5 predicted proteins | sample TergutLab28metaG_FD_89700 | JGI IMG/M metagenome (GOLD analysis project Ga0123352, IMG submission 89700) | Labiotermes labralis P1 segment gut microbial communities from Petit-Saut dam, French Guiana - Lab288 P1 | ecosystem: Host-associated > Arthropoda: Insects > Digestive system > Gut ...
CTCCTAGGTCTCCCCATTGGTCTCTTTCCCTCCGGTTTCCCCACCAAGACCCTATACACCCCCCTCTCCTCACCCATACGCGCCACATGCCCAGCCCATCTCATTCTTCTCGGTTTTATCACTCGCACAATATTGGGTGAGGTGTACAAATCATTTAGCTCCTCGTTATGCAAACTCCTCCATTCACAAGTTACCTCGTCCCTCCTAGATCCAAATATTCTCCTCAACACCATGTTCTCAAACACCCTCAGCTTCCTGTCCTCCCGCATTGTCAGCGACAAAGTTTCACAGCCGGCAAGAATGAAATTAATTAAATAAACGTACAGCAACTACAAATGTCAGTTGTTTGCATTACGTTAGACTCTACTCCGAACACAATGTTCATAATTAATGGCTAATTTAATACTATAGAACATTTAACATGTGCATGACACAAAGCCAAGTATGGCTTTGTGTCATAATTACGGTTGAAGATTGATAATTATTTATCTAGCTTTTGTCTAGCTGAGAAATCGCTCAAAATACAAGTGTTTTGGTTCATTAGGGCTTGTCGACTAGTAAATGGTTTTCGGCGTTCCGAAGGATTTTATTGCTGCTATTTTCAGGACCAAGCTGTCTAGAACCCTTGAATCTTCAACAAAACCACTAATAGAAAATCATAAATCACTACTAGAAACTCTTTCTTTTTATAGAAAACTTTTTTGGCTTTGAATCTGAGTAGCCGTGAAGACGGCTTATTGAGCCTGCATACTTCGCTATGAACGAGAAAGGAATGAACAATAATGTGCCTCTGTAGACGGTTTTATAAGACCGGAAGTTTTTGCATAAGCTCGCAGTTTTATTGCGGTGAGAGCCACTTCAATCCGTTGCATAGTATGGTATCCTGTTCTTCTATGTTTTTTAACGGCAGTATTATCCTCCAACCTACGCCTGAGTCTCCAAACCCGTCTGTCACATCGCTTTTTCAAACAGATCTATTGTATGCGAAATTTGAATTTCTCACTGCAATGACACTGAAGATTGCTTCCTTCTAAGGTGTAACTCCATGACGATTAATAGATACGTTCCTATGTTTCGGAGACATATTTTGACTCCATCTTTATTCATTTTTCCTGAAGATGGAGGTAACACACCCTTCGAAAGCGTGGTACTAATTTATGAATACGCACGGCATAATTTCCCAGAGGAAAGGAACTACAATTTTCTGATGCACGTCGCATTTCATCCGCTCATGTCATGTGTGCCGTCAGTTTGGCTCTTCTTGATGTAGCCACCGTAACAGTATTAGATGAAAAGTATACATCATGAAACATGAGGTTATGTAAAGTATCAGCCTTGGCTTATTTAAGGTGCTGTAATGTTAATTATTAACTTTAAATGGCTTGAGAAATGACGACGTAGTTCCGAATCTCAACCTGCGGATTCCGAAGCTGAGATAGCGGACCGCGATGCTATGCTCATATATGTTGTACAGTGGTAGTTGCCTCACAAGCTGGTGAAGATGAACTTATAATGCTGCACCGGTTCACACGGGCACACAGCAATTAACTTTCGGTTACTGTCACATGCTGACGTCATTGTTTCTCTCAGGAGTGTGGCTGGGGGTTGAGCTCCGAACAATTCAATGCGTGTTTTACGTGTCACTTCACGGGCTCGGTCGATAAGCTCATCTGTTGCATTTACGTCCTTATGTAGGTTTATGAAAGAAAACAGTGAGGAAACGTTAGTGTAATTTCCAAATGTAATTTAGATATTATTATGCAGTTTTGTACAGGCCGTTTCCTTGGCAATGATGCTGAAACGTTACAGATATACGAGTATTTGACCGTTACGAGCCAAATTAATACCTGTTGTGAAGAATTAAACTCATATACCTAATAAACATGGTATCGTAGCTTATAGATTGTATTCTTTTTGATTGCTAATAAATAAATAAATAAAACATAACTGATAAGAAACTTAATTCAGTTCCGCTGTGGATTAATGGGAAACGGCACCATCTAATGTATCTTCATTTAATGCACTTTATACAAAAAATTAAAAATGTGTAGCGTCTGTTGCGCGGTTATTTATTGTGTAATTGCACTTAAATTTCAGCAGGTTTATATACGTTACGATTGTGTCAAAGTATGGCTCCCTTTTCTTGCACACTGTCACTTGCTGGCATAAATAGGAGTGGAAGTTGAGAGCCATGCTTTCTTATCTGTAACACTAGATATGACAGGTTGGTTATCTTCATGTTCCGTCCGCTTCACCCTCGAAGGAGGAGCTTTCTGAACCCAGATGATAAGGATTATAGAAGTGACAGTGAAGCGGCAGTTTCTGTCCCCATCTAGAACCAAAAACCGTTCGCCCAGCCCCTAAATATTTAAGAACTGTGCTACTCCAAACTTAGTGTTAATGGAGAAATTACCACCTTGCTGACGTGCCGATGTTTAAAACATCTACTTAGAAAGAAGCGGATAAATATGCTCCTATTTGGATACGGTTTATACTTCAATATTTTCGGACATTTGTTGGAGATTCTCCGTTTTGTATTTTGAATTCTCGAAATCACAGGAAGAATTCGTTTTGAAAAAAAGATCACAGGGTTCCGAAAGAGCCGATAATATATCTTCCCAGTACTGATGGATTCGAGAGAAGTACTTGTCCACCATACGGTAGAGTTCTTGTTGACTGGGCCAATCATTCCTGCGGATTCAAACAAATTACGAAAAACACACGTGACTGGAGTTGAAAAGCATCCAGTGTTTGAATACATAATCCGATTTCCACTCTAATCGAGTCAGAACACGCCAAGGTAATTACTGCCCTACCGCATTCACGGTTAGGATGAACTACGCTTATACGAGGGCCTACGGATTGGAATCAGAAAAATTAATAGATTTTTTTAGTGCTTTTCTGTCTTATCTAGGCTTCTGATTTATGCAATACAATTGCAATGTTCTGGTATTAAAACACCTTATTTTATAATGGAATGCATATTTATGGCGTATGTGTGTGTGTGCGCGCGCGCCACACGTTATATGCCTTCTATAACTTTTGAATTAATCGAAAAATTCTCATGATAGTTTCACGAGCGACATGGTATTAAGAACAGTCACTCTTAGTATTTTGTGCTATCAATAATAACATTATGGTATCCATTTTAACTCCTGAGACGACGGTGACTCTAACAAACACAGAGTCGTGTAATGTGTATTGTAAAATGAGTGTCAAAACACAGGTTTCTTGTGAAAGCAGTAATTTTGTTGAAAGTGAAATAATACCCTGGTGACAGCGAAAAAACAACACGTGTTTGAAATATCATGCGCTAACTTTGTTAAAAATGGCTAATCAAGTATTATACCTGGAAACACGAAACGTAGTAAGTCGAGAGACCATCAATTTTCACGCTTTTCACGAACAATTTTTTTCCTTTCGTTATTTGAAACATGGAATAGCGGCAAGAACCTTCGAGTTTCTATCCGACAAATTAAGAAGGCAAAAATGCGAAATTGTGTGAAATGTTTCGAAGCAATGAAGTATTTGTTAACCTTACTAGTCTGCAATTCGTTGTATCATACGTCTAGGATAATCCCACTCAAATTTGTGACACACTTTATTGTGTTATCAGATTCTAAAATTTGCAAGGAATTAGGTTTGCCTGTCACTGTTAATTTTAACATCACACCGCACATGGTTCCATAATGTAGCTACCTATGGAAGGCTGTTAAAACAAAGCACACACCGCTAATCTCTAAGACCACGAAAAAAAATTTACCTCGCATATTTCACATGTGAAAGAATTGCTTATGGTCTTATCTTCCCATTTTTTATCTAATCTCTATTCACGAATTCCGCTAATTAGAATGTTACATGCTTGTCTACTTTACTCCTAGACACAGTATGACTTTTCCATGTTAGCTTTCTCGATATTTTATTAGATATCAATTACCAGGAAATCGCGATTAGTGTACGTAAATAAGGACGTCTGTACTGACGTTAGGCCCGGATATAAAATTAACAAGACAGGCTCTGTACGTATAACGTAACAATGGGGCGCGTTCGTGCAACCGTTGTTGCAGTGAGAAAGCAATAAATGTTACATATTGTTAGTTTATGTGTGTGTAACCTTAGTTGTCCAGCATGTAGTGCGCATACGCCATATTGTCTTCTGTGGCCTGCCAGCTCTACAGCATGTTCCACATTATCTCATAAACGGCACGATTAAAAAGAAGTTATCGAAAAAAAAATGTGTTTTGATTTCCTCTACAACATTAGTCTGAAACATTTCCTCATTCTAAGCAGAAATGAGGGAGATTCGACCAAACATGTATTTTGATCTTCTTATAAAGTACCCGTTATTCTTGTCAGATATTAATTAAACTTGAATTTTCTCGACAGTTTTTTTAAAAATACTCAGATATAATTTTTCATGAAAATCCATCCAGTGGGGGCCGAGTTTTTCCATGCGGACAGACGGACGGGCGGACGGACGGACAGATATGACGAAGCCAATAGTCGTTTTTCGCAATTTTGCGAATGCCCCTAAGAATTTAAATATAACCGCTTTGGCCTAACCAGCGAGGTTGTAGGCAGAAACATTTCGGCTGGCCACAAATATGTGCCTGTCATTGTTCCACTCATTGAAAATATCTAAGGAAATAATATTAGTAATCAGAAGAGCGCCTAACTTTGTCATCCCGTAGTCTTACGACGGGTCAGTAGCCTCTTCCAAAATGAGTTCTCCACAGAATGTGATCTAGTGCTTACTTTTTGAATTTCCAGTATCCTCTCTTGTCCTTAGGATCATCCTGCAGCTGCTTATGTCCTCTTCTTTGTCTTCCCGTTACTTCTATCCTTCCCTGCATCTTTCCTTCAATAACGTGTTGTAGAAGGCAGTTACTATGCAATACATGACAAATCCATTTAGCCTTCATTCTTTTTATTGTTTGTAGGATATTCCTCTCCTCCCGGACTTTTGTAATACTAACATGTCGATTAAATTAAATTTATTGCCAGAGAACTTCATCATCCTCTTAAAGGCAACCTGTAGGACGTTGTAGCATGGTCTACCCTATCGAGAATGTTTGTAAATGTAATTAGAGGTTTTTCGGAACATAAAATTTGTTATTGATATCTGGAAGGAATAAAATAGAATAGAATGATATATGGGTTCGAGCCCTTTGCGGGCCCGATGCACCTAGGCCCTAAAACGGTACCTTTATCATATCTGGAAGGAAGTGTAGAATGTATGCAAAGAATCATGGGATCAGAAGTATGCTTTTCTCTGAAAGAGTTTTATCTTTATTTAAAAATGGACGATTTCAAAATTCCTACAGCCTTTGGGTCTCCAGCTAGTTGGAGAACCACATAGGACAGCAGCGAGCAGACATACTTGAGCTGCACACCCCAGGACAGCGCACATCACAGATACCACCCCCCCCCCCGTGCCCCTTAACACTAACATATAACGAATATCACAGATGCTGAGATCTCACCATCGTGACATACCCATACCAGTCCTATAAAGCACTACCACCAAACTTTCGGATGAAAACCTGATGATGCCCGCAATAGGCCGAAACATGTAGTTACTATCATCCTTTACTAAACATCTTTTTAGATATTGTTGTGTTATTGACTGACACCTAAACCCAACTTGATTGAATAAGCGCAATTATATTTAAATCTATTTGTCATTTATTAATATGCTAGTTTAACAGCACAACGAACAATTATAAAAGTAACATAGAAGCACACAATGAAACGTACGTAAAAGTAAACAAAGAAGAAAACATAACGTAAAGAACGAAAAATTTTAAATTGCTAGTTGACTCAGCAGCTGGATTAAACAACACAGCTGTGCTTAGAAATGTGCTGTCTCAGCAGAGATGCTCAAACCATCAGATGCGTAAAAATAACAAGCAGGCTACAGAATGTGAACAAATACATTAAACATAAAATTCTGACTGCTTAGTCCTAAGGCCTGCGACGTTTTGATGATTATATCGAAACGATTTTTAGAATGCGTGTTAGACTTAAAAGCGTCATTCAAGTTAGCATCACATGGGCTAGCCATTAGAGCAACGACTAACAGCAACCCTTTGATTTCATCAAGTAATGAAGAAGAAGAAGAAGAAGAAGAAGAAGGAGAAGAAGAAGGAGAAGATTATAATGATTATGATGTTGATGATAATAATAATAATAATTGGAAAATGCTTTGCGTGTACGTACCATGCGTCATACCTGCAGATTAGATGCAACATAATGAAAGGTATACCTTAGAAATATAGTTTGTTTCAGGTATATAATTGGAAATACTTTTCATAAATGTGACAAATAATAATGATAATAATGTTAGTAACAATAATAATAAACAAGAGAAACTGAAAATCTAAGCAAGTACAAAGACCTGGAGATCGAGGTAAGCGGGATGTGAAAAGTGAGGAATAAAATTGTGCCAGTTATAATTAGAGAAATAGGAACAATTAAGAAAGTGTTAGATAACAACCTTCAGTTGCTCCCAGGTCGCCCGTCGGTCATAGAGCAACAGAAGTTCACACTAACGAGCACAGCACATATAATTCGAAAGGTTCTGGGGTAAATCGCTTTGATCTGTTGTTGAGATCTGGACTTACCAGAAGACCACCACCTAATAACTAAAAACGATAATAAATTTGAAATTTAAAATTAATAATAATATTAATAATAAAATATAACTGTACACCTCAAGAGGACTTACGAGTATACGGAAGTGGAAGTGTAGCTCCACTCATTCCCAACCTCAAGACTGAATAAAAGTGAGTGTTGAGCGTCACGCTAGGCCGTTTTATACCTCAGAAAATAGCCGCCGCCTTACTTTGAATAGGATGCTGCGTGAGCCCAAAATGTCGATAAGTGCGGGTAACAACCCTGTTGGGAATTGAGCCACATGTTCTTGGTAGTCTAGCTAGAAGTTAATTAAATGCTGACTGCACTATTTCGGTTCCCAACAATAACAACAACAACAACAAATATTGGGAGTTTATCGGCAAAGGACCGTTATTTAATCGCCCACCCACACACTGACATGCTCGTCAATCCACTCACTCTATATCATTCACCCATCTGCTCACTCTGACACAACAGATTTGTTACTCGAGAATAGAACATCCATTTAGAAAACTCACAGGAGTCGGTTGTCTTAATCTAAGTGCTTTTTGATGATCTTTGATTCTTTTTCTACCCTCATTTGCTCCTTCTCCTGCAGTAAAATGTTCAGACTACTGCCTTGTCAAGCTTTGTACCTGGTGGGAAACCTCTGTTTTCTTTTGCGTCGACCTGTCTCTCTTCTGCACTAGGGTTCTATTGAAAATGTAATGGAATTCAACCTTTATCCACGTTTTCTAAACACTACTTTAATTTTTTTCTCGCATTCCACAATTTTTCTTCAGTTTGAAAACACACAGCAAGTCAGTAGGAAGTGTTTTTTAGTTGTGGCCGCATAACGGGCGTCGAGCAGGGCCAGCAAACATTATATGTGTTGAATGGTACATGCCTGATGAATCAAGAAGGGTATTAGATCATTTTGCTAATTTAAGTCTTAAAGCTCTTGAATCGCCACAAAAAGTCATTTTAAAACGTTAGTCAGAGGAGGGTACAACAGTGTAATATTCTTAATACAAAACACCTAGCTGGACTTAAACTTTAAGGCGCGCTCTTGGATTGGTTTGTCTCAACAGTGTACTTGATCCAATAGTATTTAACAATATGTCATTAATTTTTTGTATGTTTTGCTGACCGTGCATCTCAGTTCAGTCTTAGTAACTGACCAACTTAATGCACAAATTCTTGTTTTATAATAAGTTTATTATATACCTGTACATGTTTCGAGCACTATTGTGCTCATCATCCGGTGCGCAGGTTGCGCAGGTTGCGCAGGTTGCGCACCGGACGGCCACCTACAGAGTGTGATGATACCAGATGCTGTATGATACAATTTTGACCTCCGGATGATGAGCACAATAGTGCTCGAAACATGTAGATGTATACAATAAAATTATTATAAAACAAGAATTTGTGCATTAAGTTGGTCAATTACTAAAAATATATCATTAAATCGCATTAATTAAATATAAAGCGCCAACTCTTTATTTATTTATTTGTACAACCGCTTCGATTTATCATTTAACCATCATCAGGAAGCCGTAAACTTTTACATACATACGTATAAAAGACCGAAGTTTCGGTGGCTTGTTTGCAGTTTATAGGCTACAGGTTAAAATTAGAGTCGTGGTTTTATGGTTCTACGCTAATATCCATGTAGAAAAACACTTGTTTTCCAGTATTTCTTAATTAGGTGTTACAGATTTTCTAGTTATTACAAAATTTGTTTAAAATTTATTATTTTGATTATTCAAAAGAGTAGCAATTAGTGACGCCTTTACTTCACCCGCATATGCAAATAATTTTTGATCTGTTGTGACTTTTGAACAATCTGCATATCCTTGCATCCTAGTCTAATTTCATTCATACCTCATATATGGATCACTGACCGCGCGGTCTAAGGCGTAGGTCTGCGGCCGCTTGTTTGCTGGTATTGTGGGTTTGATTCCCGCTGGGGGTATGGATGTTTTTGTCTTGTGGGTGTTATGCGTTGTCAGGTAGAGGTCTCAGCGTCGGACTTATCACTCGTCCACCCGAGTGTGGTGTATGTGAGTGGGATCGCGAAAAGCCGTAAGGGGTGTACTTGAACCGGATTAGGGCCGAAGCGCCACAAAAAAAGACAAAAATATATGAATCATGTTCTACCAGTGTCTCGTATTTAGGTGTCGTAGTGTTTATCTCTAGATATGTTTGACCACCCTGATTGTGAAGCTCTTGTTATGGTTGCCTCACCGTTTCTGTATCTTATCCTTCGGACAGAACTCTTGTGGTGCAGCTGATCTGTTCCTAAACAACATTTGCTTGTCACTAACAAATGCGCAGAAAACTGGACTGCGACCTATGGCTAAGTAAAACACAAGTATTGCTAGTTTTTACTGTTTTTAAAGATTTTAATCTATTTACAAACATCAGAATACCAAGAAGTCACAGAGACATATTACAGTATAATTTGGTGGTATATCATAGTTTTTTAAAACCAACTTGATGCACAAATTCTTTGTTTTAATACATTTACGACATTCCTCTACATGTTTAGAGCACTATTATGCCCATCTTCAGGAGGACAAATTGTATTAGTGCAGCATCTGTTATCGTCACTCTCTTTAGGTGACTGTTCAGTACACAGGTTACGAGATGACTCTTGTCCTCTCGTAACCTGTGTACTGAACAGTCACCTAAAGAGAGTGACGATACATTATGCTGCACTAATACAATTTGTCCTCCTGAAGATGAGCATAATAGTGCTCGAAACATGTAGAGGAATGTAATAAATGTATTAAAATAAAGAATTTGTGCATCAAGTTGGTAAAAAAATTACTATTGTTGTACTAAGATGCACGGTCAACAAAATATAGAAATTGGTGTTATATGGTTAAATATTATTTAAGTCGTAAACATAATAAAAGCGCGGTTCACAAAGGAAAGCCACTGTGGCATAATTTTTACATATAACAAGAAGAAAATGCCATTGCGGAATTCAGGAAAGGCAGTCACTTCTTAATATATCCAATATATTTATGTAAAGGAAAGTGCCATTACACATACTAGAACAGACCATTTAGAAGTTTCGTCTTAAAGTATTTATTGTATTTATTTTGTCGATATTACGTAATAATTGCAGCTGGTCCGATGTGAGCAGAGTAATCAATAATCCAGTAAGACGAAGTACTTAGATGGATTTGTCTTGACTACCGTGTGGTGTAGAATAGGTTTCATGCCTGAAATAGCAGAATTACAGGACTCATCTCACTTTGACCGCTCCAACGTAAGATATGTTCCTGAAGCTAGTAACAATTCTCATTTTTCACCTTGTCACTGAAGGACTCGCCTACTCTCTTCCCCCAGTAAACAGCAGATCCACCAGATACGGAAACGAACAGCTGAATGTGAAAGAATTGAGTGTAGTGTGGTGGAGATTTCCTCCGTATACTAAAGGGGAAGCCAGGCTCTTTAAATCAAATCGCCTGAAACCTCATTAGACAAATCGGCCGTAATTCGGTAAAAATTCTTGCCGTAGCGACACGAAACTCAAACTGTCACTGGCATAATTTGATCCAGATGACGATATATTGTCTCACTAATTCACTCAATTTCCGGAACGGTATCTTCCGAATCTTCTACTCGTATTAACGTCGCACCAAGATCATTCTATATTATTTCTGTCGACCCATAAATTCAGTTGAGAGAAATTTGGCGTCAGCAAGGTAAAATTTATTCCGTTTCTCTGCATCCGAGGCAGATGAAATATTTCTATTCTTTTTTAATATTCTGGCACATGAATTTCGTAGTGAAGTCCATTTGGCTTGAAAGTTCGCCAGTGAATGAAATGGGTTTATGCTGAAAACTTCAATTGCCTTGTTTAATTATGACATAGAAAAAATTGATTGTAAAACAGTCATAACCAAATGGAAACGTATACCCCAGGGTGGAATGACTTGCCCTTCCACAACCCCGCCAAAATAAATACATGTATATGCAATGCTGCATAATTTACGCTGTTAACGGATAACACATTATTAAAACAAGTCTCTGGGAAATATATTATTATTGTTGTTATTATTTTTATTATTGTCTGTTTTATTTAACATTTTATTCCTTAAGTACTTCGCTTGCGAGGTGTATTGACTTGGAACTTTAACTGTACATAAAGTAATGCCTGAAACCTGTAATAATGTATGAAAGAGCCTTGAGCCGATTTAAGTGTTAAGATAAAGCAAAGGTAAATAGATAGAAATTGCCGAACAATTTGAGGACGGGCGGAGTTTTGCGCGTGGGCGATTGATGGAGGACCACCTCATCACATACTGGTTCAGTGCATGAATGTAGTGATTTCTGCCCATAAATTTCTAGAAGACTAGTTTGTTTGAATAATCTGTTATATTATAAACTCACAAGTGCTTTCCTGCTTCTGTCAATGCAGCCATTTCTCAGTGTCGCACTCCAGCTGCATTCAACTCTCAGTGATCACTTAGCTGCACTCTTGATTATCTGAAGCAGTTCCCATGAAACAAGGGGACGTGAGATTTATTTCTCTTCGTCTGTTTCGACCTACAATGGGTGAAATTATTGTCGGTGTGTTACATCTTATAGTTTGTAATATTATATAAATATCAGACTGCCGCAGGCAAGCTTAAGACTCTTTCAGATGGTAGTATTTTATGAATCTTATGTTTATTGGACCGTGCATCATCTTGATAGTTGAATAAAGAGAGACCAACTTGATGTCACTTGCTTTATTATTTCATTATTTACTGCTTAACATGTTTCGGATGTTAATACATCCATCCTCAGGAGCTTGCGAC
>Ga0123352_10017479_pt1 | contig 11432 bp, 8 predicted proteins | sample TergutLab28metaG_FD_89700 | JGI IMG/M metagenome (GOLD analysis project Ga0123352, IMG submission 89700) | Labiotermes labralis P1 segment gut microbial communities from Petit-Saut dam, French Guiana - Lab288 P1 | ecosystem: Host-associated > Arthropoda: Insects > Digestive system > Gut ...
GGGGATAATTTCCATTTTTTTTAAAATTTTACTTTTTTAGCCCAAAGTTAATGTGTTGAGGCAAGTTGTAAACCCCCCCCCCCCCCGTTTGTGGTATGGGACTGAATTTTAAATTAAAACAGTGCGCGAAAACATCGTCAAATTGTGTATTATGTACGTTAAGAACGCCCAGCAAATCGTCTGCGTGCACTGTTCAGGTGATACCAGTATTAATTGGTACGGTTGGAAAGTCCAAATTTAAGATAATGTGATTCACTGCTTCGTGCTAATGGAGCAAACTGAGTGACGCATATTGGCAATGGCAAGAAGGTTTTTTTTTTGGTAGACTTACGTAATCGTTAAATTTAGTTTGTTTCGGTGGGAATAAGAAGTGGTCGTACACGACGCTGTCGACGGCAGGCATTATTGCTCGTGGGACTAAAAATATAGGCATATCACCGTAAATATAAATTGTGTGTTTGGAACATACAAACGGTATCGTATCTTGGGTAGATGAAATTACTGGTGACGTCTTCGCATTTGTTATTGATTGAGTCTATTAACGTCCGTTCGTGTAGCCTGTATACACATAGGCGCATGCAACTGACTGCGGTCATGGCCATTGACGGATATTTGCGATGTTCCAGTGGCCGCAGTTCTTGCATATATCCAACGCAACAATAAAGTAATGTTAACTCGATCAGTGGATATTACCATGGGTACGCGCTGGATGTGTAGCACTGGTGGAATAAGGAACAAGTTTGGTGGAAAACACCGCAGAAATTAGTCAGTTGGAAGACAGGCCGAGTTGGAGGGGTGATATTACAATAGATCAAGGGCTAATGTGAATGGGTACAAAGTTAAGTAGTTGATTGTAGGCGTACTTCGCGTAATTTCAGTATTCTCACTTACACCTGGTGGCGACACTAAGAGGTGGCATTAGACAGAGGTGCACAAATGTCCCAAAATCTATGAGCCGGGTCAATTCTAGGCGCCAGAAATGTGACATGTAGGGTTTCATGCTAAGGATCCCCAAATATCAGGCGTCATCCTACAAGTTGTAGTCGCCATGGCGATCTGGCTTCCGGGTTTTGTGCCTTCCTGGCATTGCAATATACATTACGAAGCTCATTGTTTCATAATATTTTAATTTTCCCAGTTCGTTTCTCCTGGTAGTCCTACATTTCGGATAGCTTTATTTTCAAACACTTTTAACTGTTGATATGTCGGTAAAATGTAATATTTACTCAGTTCAGTGATGTCGGTGACTGAAAAAATATGCCGCGCACACAGCCTGGGTCCATTTCGTAATTCGGATTTGTTTAGAAATGTGTCACATGTTAAGTAACCACATTTTAAGTTAATTCATACCCAAGGTTCCACAGATTCCACTCAGAATATACAGAAGCAGTAACGAGTATCGAAAACGTTTTTGAGAGAAATCTAGCCTTGCGATGGAGGAAATAAGAAATGCATGCGCAGTTGTAACTGGGAAAAGAACTGGTAGGTACCCATGCCTAGACATGGGAGTAATACTAATAGGGATTATAAAGAACCGCGGTTTAGACTGGTTTGTTCATGCGCTAAAGAGGCTAACGAATTCATGTCAGTTTACACGTATATTTATTAACACTGTTGCAAATGACGATTTTATCTGCTTGTGGTTATCGCGTATCTTGTCTGTATCAGTTACTGTATGTGTAAAACTCCTCATTGACATGTCTGCGTTACTGAGTATCTGTAGTGCTGATAAGAAATTGTGGATCAGTGTAACGGAACTTACGGTTTACAAAAAAAAATAACAGAGTTGGGGGACATTAAAATGATACGCGAGCCTTCGACGCTAATCTTTCGTTGATGGGATCATTGCCTGCCATTCATCGTTTTGCCAGTTTTATCATTTTATATTTTGACGTTTCATTTGCTTTTAGGGAATACGGTAAAAAGTGGAAAGGTAAACTTGTGTACGTGCACCCTACTCAGTTTCATCCTCTTTGATGAAGCCATTCATCATGTAATTTTCTCCAGTGTCCTGTTAACTTCCCTTCTTTTAAGATCCAAATATTCCGCTCTCTCTCTTCTCCAGCGCCGTCAATTTGTATTTTCTTCCGCAAATTTTAGAGACCAGGTTTCACATTCAAAAAATAGCATGTAAAATTACATTTGTATGAGTGGCCCGTATGTTTTTGTCCTTACGTTTCAAAATTGCGCACGTGAAGACAAAAAACAGTCGACAGATTGAAAGGCAGCAGGCATTCACCGAGCATAATCAGTTCTTCATATTTCCGTGAATGCAACTTAGATTTCTTAGTTTCGCTGCGAAATGCTAGAAATTTGCCACATTTCAAAAGGTTTATGAGCTGTCATTATGTTACGACTTAATCTTGCTCCGTTATGCACAGGTGTATAAATGGGGTTTCGCACTTCTAGGTTCTTGCCCGGCATAAGTTGATATTTGGTTACCGACTTTTCATGGGAAACATAACGGTCCTAGTTTCAGAGGTTAAGCATTATTCTTGGACTCTTTGACTCTTGAAGATTCGACCAATGTGTTTTCCTGAAACGTTGGTAACTAACTACCATCCTCCGCCGCATCACATCCCGGAAGATCGACGACATCAGTTACACCGCGACTAAGTCTCGTAGGAATACAGACATCCGACAAACGGACAGCTGAGTCCATGACTGCTTTCAAAACAGTGCGTTACAGTATAAACGATCAACATGCATTTTTTATGCTACAAACACAACACTCGAACACTGTACGTTCATTTATTTGCTTTTCTACGACTTGTATCGGCCGCTATATTCGGCCATCATCAGGCAGAAACACAAGTTCGTGATCGGAAAAGTTTGCTACGGAAGAGACCTTCGCTAGCGATACGAGATGTTCAGCAAGCCTGGATAGCCATACATGAAGACCCATGACGCAATAAAAGAAAACTTACGGCACATATAAAACCCATCACAGTACCAGCGTCAGACATAGCCAGTTGCGTGGTTCGTATCTATCACGTGTAGACGAATAAACATATAGGAATCTCATCCTCAAACTGTGCACCACTTCTGGATTTTAATTACATTTTAACTCGTATTAGATGTGTTTATTATTCCTTTATTGGGAATAGTAGCTAATTTGTATATTTTATCACACTAATTATGAAGGAGTGGCCTCTTCCATAGCATACTTTTCTGATTGTGTACTTGTGTTTCTGCTTGATGATGGCCGAATAGAACGGCCGAAACATGTAAAAAGTAAATAAATGCATGTACAGCGTTCGAGTGATGTGTTTGGAAAAAATCAGCATTGATTAACTAGCACAACGGGATGACGTTACTGTAAAAAACATTAAGACTTTATTGTCCACCCCTGCCTCAGCGATTCGTGGTCCGTTGTCAGGGCGTACTGTACCTAGCAATCACTTCACTGTTGAATAGTATGGATGTACTGACATACCACGTATTTCATGAGGTTGCGAGTGACAGAAATGACGTATCATTCACTTCATATGAAAGGTAACGTGGCATCAGACATAACAAGAGGCATTTTGTCGAGTGATGATGATGACGGCACACCGTATGCACAAGACTCGCCGTTAACCACATCATGATTGCTCTCAAAACAGAAAATTTATTGTCGAATTCCTCCAATCTACGAAACTCGTTACACTCGCAGTAAATGGTTTCTGTCGAACCTTTAAGGTTGAACCCACACTGGTCGAGCAAGACTGTTCAGAGATTCTCCGAACCTATTTACATCACATAAAGTCATAAAGAGTCAACCCACACCAATCGAAGGAAACAATACATCTGCTCGGAGTTGGCTCTATAAGCTACTTAAACACCTGACTGGTGCAGTGACATCCCAGTGATCCAGAAACGTATCCTGGTAAATGACTCGTATTAACCCAGGTGAGTGGAGTACTGGTAATTTTAAGTCTGTATTTAACGAGACCAGGGGTGCAAATGATGCTTTTAACTTTGTCTACATGCGTTTCCCCATTAAAACCACTGGTGTCTATACATACACACCAGGTGTAACACCAAAACCTCTGCGTTTTCTCTACACATTGTTTGTTTCGTGTAATTCTTACTGCCAAGCTGCTTTCACGCGGGCCACGCAGTTTCTGGCGACGGCCAGACCACTAGGTTTTGGTGGAGCTTTTCTGACTAGAGACTAACGAAAGTGGCTGGGCGACAGGCACTGTGGCTGAGCAGTGGCTCTCCCCGTCAGCAGCTGGGGCAATTTCTTGTGGCTGGACCACTGGAATAATACACAGTCGAACAACATCTTTTACGCTAATGATAGCAGTGTCCAAATAAATACACGCAGTTTGTGTGATGTGGAAAGATTCGTCGTAGAAATTTGGGCCGGCGCTTGACGTCGGAACTACGCGTGTCCTGCCAAGCCAGCATGTGTATGGCTGGGACCCTATTGGTTCATCCACTCGGTTGCCCGTGTGTAAGCAGCCTGTGGAAACTTTGCGGCGATACTTCAAGTGACACGACGACAGCCACCGTGGTCGAGCATTAGCGGTCACCGCCAGCGGCTTGCATTGCCTTCTGCAAGGGTCACTGGAGTAATACAAGATTCTTAGCGTTCGTACGAGCTACAGCAGTGTTTATGGTGAAAGTGAGCCTCAGTCGGTTTCGCTGGACGGCGTAGGCATGATGGAGTACAAGTGTTTTTGATGTCAGAGCTGCGCGTGACCTGCCAAGCTATTTACTGGCTGCGACACTCGTGGCACGAGTAAAGAGCGTTCATCTGTTGGTTTTTCGAATGAAAGCACAGTGGGTTCGTCGTGAGGTCCGAACTGAGTCTATATATTTAGTACAGAGAACGTTGGTCTGCACGATGGTACTGCTCCTGGCCCTCCTGCCCCAGCCACCGCCGGGCGCCTTCTATGCCCCCACCTTCTGGGTCCCAGCCTTCCCTGACCACCGTCTCCTTTTGGCACCGGTGACACTGATCAGTTTTAATCAGTTTTGCAAAGACCTGGTCATGAACCCCACGGGGCTCGACGGCATGACTGACTTCACTGACCGACCGGCCTTCGCTTGCAACGTGACGTTGACCAGTTTTCAAAGGTTGTACTTCATCTGGCTGTGCTGAGTGTAAATAATGATTGGTCATATAATTTCAGGCGTGGTTATAAGTTTATATAGTAAAGAATTTTTCCATGGAATGATCTGTTGGTAAATTGCACAACACTGTGACTTTTTGCTTCGGAACTATATAGAATTTGGTTACATTCAAGTACCAAGTCTTTGTTTTCTGTCTACAGTATGTCAGATACTCCCATTGTCGTTTAATTTATTATTATGTCGCGAAGGATTGTGGAAGGAGTGCAAATATGGCTCAACTCGTTATTATTCTCGGTACTAGATGGGAATGATCGGCTTGGCCCCATGGCTGCTTTAACACCAGGGATATTGCTACCTGTACCGACTGGATAGTAGGCAGGATAGGCCTCAGTGCCGGTCTGGCCTTGCCAGAATCCAAACACTCTTCTTGGTAGTGGACAGCCCCACAGACAGCAGAGATGAAAGGGCCTAAACGTAAATGTTCTCATCTTATATTCAGTTTTGAAAATGTTGGTGCGATGAACGACTAAAATTAGCATTATCAACTCCACAGGGGCTATATTTACGTACCGGGTTGACGAGACATTTGACCTGGGTTTATTCTGTTGTTTACCTTACAAACTAATGTGATTGTTTGCTGTAGTCATACACTTGTGTGTCCCGGAACTGTAGTATTTAAAACTCAGGGTCATTGAACTGTGTTAATTTTAAATGATTCTGATAATGGTGTCGCATTGCACCAAATGTGACTACGGTTTTGGGCATTACCTTCGTCGGCGTTGTATATACCACAGTGTTTCCGTCTTCCGTGATAAAGTGGGGAGCACGAAAATGCGAATCCGGTGGGTCTGTGTGAATGAGCTAGTCTCTATCACTGGAAACACATGCTTTCGAGATGCTGTAGTGTGAAAACCCATACCAGACATTGCTCAGTGTACAAACGCTGAACATGCGTATCGAATTCTGTTATTTTCTGTCGTATGTATAACGTTACTCGTTAAGATTGAGGACTCGACCGTGCAAATGATCGTTAATTGTAAATTCAAAATTACGAATCGTGTCCTCTTATGCTGTTTTTAATGTTTTCAGCGGTACAGAGCTTTCCTTCATTTCTGGCTGCCCTTGACCCAGCATTTTTTTTCTACCCTTATTTAGGCAGAACGTACCCCAGGAATGTGTCACAACTCTCATCTGTCTCTGTGGGTCTCCTTCATTCTGAAGCTTGGCACCTTATTTTTTTCGCATTGTTCTTCAGCTACTCATAGGTCTTTCACCGCCCTCCCCCCAGCCCACCGCTTTCTGCTGTCACACTTTGTATACATGTACAAAACGTAACTCGCTCGATATTTAAGGCTGTAACAGCGGTGTTGATGATCCAAGTCTTCTGGAACACAACACCGTTTCGATTGGTGAATAGTTACCGACGCTTCGGGGGAGCTTGCTGCCACCATGTGTAACTCAGTTTTTGCGTTGCTTCTTGTCCAAATATTATACACTTCCACATATACCTGGTAAATTTAAAATATTGCCGGAATCACTCTTGTTTCTGAGAACTACATAACAGTACAGTAATTTCAGCTACATTTCCTTCAAAATAGTCCCCTTGTGCACCTGTACACTTCCGCCAGAGACTGTTGTGTTGGTTACATTCCTGAAAGCCATTTTGTGAAAGGCTTTTCAGCTCTTCCTTAGCATTCTTAATTATGTCACTAGCATCACAAAAGCCCCGTCCCTTCACTGCCGGTAAAAATCAGCTGGGGCCAGGTCAGGAGAGTATGGAGGATGCTGCAGTGTTATCACGTTTTTCTTTGCTAAGAAGTCCTTGACCAGAACCGACCGGTGTCCTGGAGAATTGTCAAGGTGGAACGAACTCTTGGCTCTCCATTCTTCGGGGCATTGCCTTCTGACTGCGTCCCAAAGGCGAAGAAGGATGTGAATGTACACATCTTTGTTCACAGTTTTACCTTCAGGGATGAACTCATAATGGACAGTGCTCTGGCAGTCAAAAAACCTTCACCCTTATCAACTCGGAAGTTTTTTTGCTTCGTGGTAGTGATGGTGACGGTTGTGATTTCCATTCTCAAGATTTCCGTTTTGTTTCTGGATCGTACAAGAGCACCATGTTTCATCCCCTGTGATTGTGTTAATTAAGGAATTTGTTGTCTCTATCAGCCATATATCGATTAGGTCACCGGAAATGCCCATTTGTATTTCTTTTTGTTAGGGCGTCAGCATTCGAAGCACCAAATGTTGACAAACACGGCGCCTGTTCAACACATCGTGCACAATACTGTGAGTTCTTCCTACAGAAATTCTAACCCCTGATGCAGTATGGTCCACAGATTTCCTTCCGTCACATCAGACCTCTCACGCACATTTGCTTCATTTATTGACGTTGATGACGACCACTTCGCGGTTGATCGTCAGCACTCGCGTCCATCATTTACGCGTTTATGCTAGACATACACCTTAGATTTTTTTATTGCTTTTCACCATACGCTTGCTGCTACATGTTAATGTCTCCGCTGCTGATTTCTGCAGCAAAGCACAAAATTTGATATTCGTACGTTATTGACTAACAGCCATTTTCACCTCTGACGCGACCTCACGCACCCAAGAAAATAAACAATTGCTCCTATGCCTTCAGATTTTATGAAATGGCGAAACCATTTCTGCGATGACGTCATAAGTGGTGCCAACTTATGAGATAGAAATTGCCCTTTTGCAGCGCTTCATGTAAATTATACCTGCGAATTCCGAGAACTTTTTGAAGTTACTACTACGTAGTATTCGGTCTTTGTATTTATCCTTGTGAGTATGATGATATTTCACTGTTTTCTGCATGTGAAGTGGGCAGCATGCACGCAATGTTGTGTTCTCTTCAGCATACCCATTAATAATCTGTGAACTACTTTGATGTCATGGTTTAACGCAGTCGTCCTATGTTGTGCATCGGCTGTTGTATTATAATGCATAGTGGCAAAAGAAATGTTGCGTAGAAGTGAAGCTTTTAATGCGTTCATTACTTTTGCCCTTATTGTCGAGGATGGATTTTCCGGTTTGTGACACAGCTTGATTTTGTAGTCGGGTTTTAACGTTTGGTTGTAGGTAACAAACTACATATTAAAAATAAACGCAATAGTAGGGACATGTCGCATGACGGTTGGTTTTTTCTAAAGGTATTGACAAGATAGTCTCCAAGTCGATACATTTGTACAGAATGACATAACTGTTTGCACCCAGTGGGTACCGTGAAGTTACTGGCATGTATTGCTTTCAAATCAGGTGGTGGAACATAACTAAGCATAAACAAACAAAACAATTAGCTACTGAGGTCGGAATGAATGTACTTGGCGTCGACAGAAGTTTGTAGACGTTATTAACACGTAATATTCGAAGGATAAACTCTTTACCCTGAATGTTGTAATACACAGAATACTGACTATGAAATAAGACAACAGTTCTTAGAAAATACGTCATTGAATTCAGGTTTTATAAACGAGGAATCTGACATTGTATACGACGCCAGCCGAAAGTTCCTGAACATACCGCTTGGAGCGGTAACCGGATAAGATGCAGCTGTGCGCCCCGACGTTCCGCTGAGTTGATGTATTTTGAATTAGTGTGGTGGGCGTTGGTGTAAAAAAAGTTGCGTTGGGGTTTTTTTTTATTTTATTTTATTGACCTGTAATATGTTTGGCAGACCTTAAGGAAGGGTTATTTTCATCAAGTTCTGTTTTAACTTTGAGAAAACAGCTTCTGAGACATAAGAGATGCTTAAAGAAAGCCTAGGTCATGAGTCGTGTGTAGGAAACAAGCTTTTGAATGGTGTTCGCATTTTAAAAGTGGTCAAACTAGGACTGAGGGTGCTCAACATTAAGGTCTCTCATCGTCAAGTCGAACTGATGAAATATGGAAAAAGTACGTCAAGCCATCCATGAATCGAACAGCATACAAGTAACTATGTTCTTAACTTACTAGGCCTGTCATGTGGTATGGTTCGAGTGATTCCACAGTCTCCGGTTTCAGGCATAGCTACAGTTAGCAAGTCTAGGTTCGTATCAGAAGCGGGGAGAGTGCCTGTAGCTCATTGTGTTTCTGCAATCGGAGCGGTGGAGGTGCCAGTATTCTTGCGGATCCTGTCGTGCTCGATGACACTGTAGCCAGAAAACGAGTAGTATGCCGCTAGGTCACTCCCGGGATCCTAGATGATCTGTGTGGCAAGTGGGTGGTGGACACGGCCTTTGATACGTGGTGGCTGCTGTCACGTGACTGAGGTAGGAGGACCGTACGGTTTGTGACACTCGCGCTAAAAGTTGTTTAAAATCATGCGGTCTTTGTAGAATTACTCGAAGTATACATGCCGACCCATTTTAACCGTATGTTTTAAACATGAGGCGGATTGCTGCAGAACTTGTGCCTTGCGTGCTGAGGGACGACCAGAAATATAACCGACTTTCTGTGTAAAAGGACCTGCAAAATCAGGTAAAAAAAAGACAGGAACTTTGTTTCTAAGGTCATATCAGGCTATAAGATGATAATCCTGTTAAAGGGGCAAAGATACGAGGATATCGCCGAGATTCAAGCTGAATCACAGGTCGTGCTGGACAGCATCTCACTGGTGTCCCAGGGATGCTTACAGCAGTGGAAGAGGTGCTGCGCGCTCTTTATGAACTCCGAAGGGGACTACCGACCAGAAAGCCTACCAGCCAAAGTTACGCCCCTTCATAAAGCATATTGCCTCTTTGAGCAGTGGTCCTCAGTTTGCCCACGTCGGGGTCTTCAACCGCGACGGGAAATCAGCGTAAGCGCAATCCCAGTTACAGTTTAAGGTGTCTGTTACTGAGCCCAGCGATGCATTTAACGCAGGAATGGCTAAACAGACCGAGGGTCGTCGCCGCCCTCAGCTCTTTGGTTGGTTGGCTGGTCGGACCGACCTGTCGCTAAGGCAGGCCAATAATTGTTATATTCCCCTACTCCGGGAACTCGGCTCGCACCTCGTATTCGTACACACCATCGCATCGGTGCATGATAAGTCTTGTCTTCATAAAATACATTATTTTGCGTGCTAAACTGTATGTTGATGTCTACCGACGAAACGCCGGGGGACGTTGGTCGTTTAATTCATTTTACAAATATATGGTCGGTCTCCTTGTGACAGCCAGGCACAGGGCGAAAGGAGACGGAAAGAGAGCGATTTTATGATAGACGACAGACTTTAAAGAGTTTGTTACAGTAGTGACTGAAGGATACTTCCCATCGCATTTTGATGTAGCTAAAGGCAGAAGATAGGTAATCTTGAGAATTGGGTGTCTACAACATAAGCATTCACCGTGGTTATGTTTAGAAATGACAAATTCCAAGTGTCCATCGGCTTATGGAGAGGATTATTTCAAAGTTGCCCTCTTAGTTGTCGTCCATTCCCGTATTCATGTGTGTGTCCTTTACCGTACACCATCTTGCAATACATCACCATCGTTTGTGTGGTTGAAGAGCCCACATTGTACAAATGCTTGTTTTATTTCTAAGCAGCATTTGTGGGTGTGGAATCAAAGGGATGCCATTTTCTCTTTTTTGTTTGTGAAGAAGTAGACCAATACTGCTGCAGCAATATCATTGCGAGGTTTAGTGTAGTATCATAATCCCACTGTGTTTATTTGGATAAGTCTTATGATCGTTGTTAATGCTTTGGATCCTAGAATATGTGTGCATGTAGTAACTGCCCATTGTAGTCGATGGGAATTTGAATGTATTATTACAGGTATCGTGTTTATTGTTCTTAGGCTTTCACAAAGAAATTAGTTGTACCTGTTTCAGTTCCAGAAATTTAACCGATTGCGTAAAGAAGATAAAATGAAACGCCATTTGAAAGCAGCTGTAAATGTCTGCTGTCGGTCCACTTTCAACCACCAGAAGACACATTCGTTTTTACGATACTTGATGGAGCTCACAACACTGTCCAGTATATACACGTACCTGTGCTTGTGTGCATTGAGTGATTCTCAGCCGATTCGTTTTACGCGTATCAGTTTTAGTTAATGTAAGAATTTACACGCCGGATGTCCTGACCGAGGGGTTCCCTTAGTTTTCCTCAGTGCCTCCAGACATATGCTAGAGTAGTACGTCAAATTAGGCCACATCCGCTTCCCTCCAAGTGCTTTAGACTGCTTTCATACGGGCCACACAAGCATCGGCGACTGCCATGGTCGTTGCGTCTTATTGGAAGCTTTCAGACGAGTCGCTGAGGGGGGGGGGGGGGTGGGGGGATAATTTTTGGAACCGGCGAGGGGTTCTCCCCACCCCAATGGTGGGGCCCCCGGTCTAAAAACCCTATGAATGTTCACACGAGCACCACTGGAAACAAAAAA
>Ga0123352_10017482_pt1 | contig 11431 bp, 4 predicted proteins | sample TergutLab28metaG_FD_89700 | JGI IMG/M metagenome (GOLD analysis project Ga0123352, IMG submission 89700) | Labiotermes labralis P1 segment gut microbial communities from Petit-Saut dam, French Guiana - Lab288 P1 | ecosystem: Host-associated > Arthropoda: Insects > Digestive system > Gut ...
GAAGATGGGGGAACATTTTTTTTTTTTTTTTTTTTTTTCCTCCCGTTTTTTTTAGGGGGGGGGGGGGGGAGGAGTGGGTGGTTAATGCCACCCCTTCAACTGGGTGGGACTCATGGCCGGTCTTTATTTCAAGTACATAATTATAAATACTCTCCGTAAAGGTGCTAACTAATAATGCCAATAATAATGTACCGTAATAATAGTATCACTGTAACAATGACGATGAATGTAATTAAAATTCTATAAACATAATAAAGTATATAAGAATATGAGACTATGGACTACATGACTTGTAGGGAAGTTTTGCTGTAGGTAAATATTACTGATAGATTGATGGACGGGTTATAAAACTTATTTGTGGGACTAGGTATAAAGTTGCGTACTGCAAGACTTCTGGTATTAGCGGAAGCACTATTCTGCACAGTTTGTCTCAGCACATCAAATATGGTTAGGAATGGGCCTGTATTGACTGCTTATGTGATATTACCGAAATTTTCTGGTAATTTTATTTAATGTATTTCACCAGTCATTTCTGATTGTGAGTATACATTGCGAGTGTTTTTAGGGTGGCTGGATTTTATTATCACATAGCGGCTCTCAGCGCCCTGTGTACGATGGGTACGGGGTCTCTTTCCAGGGGGTAAAGCGGTCTGGGCGTGGCGCTGATCACCCATTCTCTTCTAGCGCCGAAGTCGAGTATGGGTAGAGCTATGAGCTATACCGTACCTCTCCACTGTGTCTGAATGTCATACAACGGGACAGCTTTACCTTTTAACATAGAGCAGTTGATTTTTATGTTGTGAATGCACATGCTAAGACATAATGATTTTGAATATTGTGTATGCTCTACATTGCACAAGAATTATGGTACCGGTACCCCGAGAGTCTACGGCCGTTTTAGGGGGATAATCAGTTAGAGAACGGAAAGGAAATGAGAGTAAAGGAAAACTTATACCAGGTAAATGAATAATATTGATGAGAGGGGGGGGGGGAGGAGGGGGAAGATTGGGTGGAAATGGTTGACAATTATGCTTAGTTGTGGTCTTTGATATTAGCGATGTGGCGCTTCAGACTGTTAGTGCATGACGTGCCTGACCTTTTTAAATCACTATATGGAGCCCTTGTCGTTGCAAATGAAATTTAATTTGAACTATTTAGTTTGAAAGTGTGCGTTTGTGTGCTACTTTGTTAAAGGCTTCAAATGTGATTTTGATTTCCTGTTGCGAGTCATTTGCTCTAGAGTGCAATAGTACAGCGCTTTTCTGGTTATCTAGCGGCAGCACTATGGACGCTATCTATACAGAGATTTTCTTTTCGGGAAGGCGAGTTGACGGGTAGAGGAGAAACGAGAGGTACGCAGCTACTGGATGGCCTTGAGGAAAAGTGAGGGTACTGGAAATAGAAAGAGAAATCACTGTATCACACTGTGTAGAATTCGCTTTGGAAGTGGGCACTGACCTGTCGCAAGAAATACTGCTGACTGAATGAATTACTATTCCGGACTTCTTCCGTGAAAGTTAAAAATCTATTCCTCATACTATTTGGCCTTTAGCCCTTTGATGCGTGGCCGCCACGCAGTGTACGTGTATATAGGTAATCCGGCTGAATATCAACAATAAACGATCGTTATTTTCCGTTATACCGTAAACGTATTGATATTTCCAGTGGAACACGCTGTTTTGTGTGAGGTATTCAAGGTGTTAGTGATGTTTTGTGACACTTAGAAATTAAGTTTTCTTCCACGCAGTTGTAAATGTGGTCCTTTGGAATTTAAACTCTGTTTTCTCGTCATGAGAGAGAGTATCCGAAAGTGAGACCTCTGGGGCAATTAATTTCCCAACCAAGGCTTCCCGCACCCGTAACAAAACAATGTGCATCCTCCGCCTCAGAAATGTGGGCAGCGCAGAGATTCAGTTCATTTGTCACTGTGATCCTGGGCCAACCCAAAACAGAACGAGCTGCCTGTGGTTTTAGCTTGCCTGCAGATATGTGCTATGAGGAGAAATACTGAAATGTATTCTTACGTCTGATTCTAAGGCATCCGTACCCAAACAAGAATTTATTATTTGTTACAATGTTGAGGGTTTTCTTATGATTATGTAACGTACTGCAGTCTGCATCTCCTAGGTACTGCCTTATTGTACATGAGCTTAACACGCAAAAGGCAAAGGTAAAGGTAAAGGTAAAGGTAAGGCAATCCCATTACAGGCCTGGACAGGCCTATAGGGTTCCAGGAAGTTGAGGCTCCAAGATTTCAAGACAGTCGGCACATGAAGGTGGTAAGGTTGTCAGCCTTAAGCACCGGCCGCATTACCGCCCAGGAAATTCAGGGTACTCATTTCTGTTAGAGGCTGAGTCGACCCCAGGGCCATAGTGCGACCGGAAGGATTATGTCAATTAAAAATTCCAATGACACCAACGGCAATCGAACCCGCGACCTTCCGGTTTGTAGCGCAGTGCCTCAACCAACTGCGCCATCGCGTGCCCCGAGCTTAACACGTACTATACTTCAAAGAAATATTAGATCTGTAGAAAAACATATTTGAGGACGTATTCTTGCCGAAAGCCTAAATTTACACTGGATGCTGATTGGGAGCATGATGTGAAGCTGAGGATTCAGAAAGTATCGGGGTTCTGTGCAAGTGCAGTCCATGGGGGATGTATTCATTCCCTTATTATCTGGAGTCGCTGGAGTATGTCCGTCAGCTGTCGAAGTACCAAAAGACTTTCTCACCGCAACCCAAGAATAACTTAGAAAGAAAATAAATGCTATGAAATACAGAGCAGTCATCTCAACGAACGTACAAACAAACGCTCTTCTGTGCGTAAGCATCATGTCCGTAGGCGTAAAAAGTGACACGGAAGTTTTAGACAGTCGGCACCTCGAAAATAGATGGAGGTGAATGGCCGGTTCAGCCCTCAGCCACCACGGCGAATCTACATTGACCATACAGAGCACACCTCACCCTCAAAAAGGTCACCACTAGATATCAACAGCAGGTCTTCCTGCCAACACGCAAAGCAATTTTGTTATTATGTTTAATGCTCAGTATGTAAAACATCACATCTGAATTTTATCTTAATAATATAATTTATACCGAATTACCACGAATATTTTAACTACTATTTGTAATACGAGATCTCGTAACTTTCAAAGCACCAACAACTCTACATACAAACCACTCTAAAGACTAGCCTTAAGATGGCTGTGTATATTAACCGAAACATGTAGCTAGAAATACAACAAAGACTTGTAATAAACTGAGAGTTGTGTATGACTATATAATTTTGTAAATTTACCCACACATATTGATCAGCTACTGTCGCTGAGCCCCAATACAGAAAATTCGAGTGGGGCAACTAACTAATCCCAGAAACTGTCAATACTTGATAGTACCTTTCGAGAGTCGAATCCTGGACGTTGACCTCATGGTTAGTTTCTTTACTTTGTTATCGAAGCTACACTGAAAAGAACTAATTTTAATTTTGGGCCAAAGATGCCAGCGGATTAGGTTCAGTATTATGCTACTGGTTCTTCCACTTCTAAACAATTTTATCTGATTAATGTAAAATTCGACATGGATAACTTAAGGCTGAAATTGAGGTTCCGTTCTTCTGGGATGTTGCTCCATATTACTGGGAGATTTGTGCCGGACTTTTCGAGACAAAAATGATCTTATTTTAAAGCGTCGAAAAATTTGTTCTCAATTCTTCTTTGGATATTCGACCCTGGAAGGTAAGGCCAGCACACTGTTTCGAAACGTCGGGTACTGTCACACAGTGACACGATGCCACACCACTGAAGAAGGGAGGCTTAACTTCACCGTTGCGAAAGCCAGAAACTCGCATACGGCTGCAGTTATTGAGCACTTGGAGATGTTAAGCCAAATATGTGGGACGGGTTTCAACATACCGATGCCTGGCTTGCGCTACGCTCTTACAATTTGCAATCAAGGTTGAGGTTTCCACCCGTTTGTCACTTTGTTTTTTTTTTTCAGTTCTCGGGTGTATTTTCAGCAACGAGCACTCCATTAATTAATTCGAACGCTGCTAAGAGAAGAAAATAATACAAATTTAACGTGGGTCTCGTTGGACTTTTTTGATGCAGGAGTCCACTGTGAATGTCACTAAAGTTAAAAAAAAAAAGAAAATAAACTATTGTCGTCAGAGTCTCGGTTTATTTTCTGATATGATGTAATTCTGTTGAAAGTTGTGTGTCATGTAGATACTGTAAAAATTCCATGCGAATGCTGTGTATTAGGCTTTAGAAAATGATTGTTACGTACAGCAGCATCAACGGCAAATAGTGCGCTTCAGCAAGACGATGTGATCGCAGAAGTTTCTTGCTCTTGGTGTGATTAACTAGTCGCCGATATTCGTAGCTGTATGTCTGAATCGTCGGCCGGTAATTAAGAGATGTTGGCTGTTATATTGATTTTTGAAGTCACCCGTGCATATGCCTGTCTTCGCAAGAATTTATCTTTCACCAGTGAGCTTATAATTTATTTCAGTAAATTTCAATCTAGAACAGGCCACGAAGGCCCAGAAGGGGGGGGGGCAGATGTATAGCTCTACTCTTCCTTCAACCTCGGCGCTAGATGGGGGTCGGTGGTCAACGCTACCGACCGTCCGCTTTATCCCGGCAAAGACCCAGTACCGATTGTATAGGTGGCTGGGTGGGCCACAGGACCGGTGTGGACGGGTGCGGAAAATCTCGCCCACACCGGGATTCGATCCCCGGACCATCCGGCCCCTAGCGAGTCGCTAAACCGACTACGCTATCCCAGCCCACCAATTATTTCAGTACGATTTTTTTTGACATATCTACATGTTGACTAGGCTACGAGATAGAGGAATCTTGTTTCGATTCCCGGGAGGAACACCAGAATTTTCTCTTCTCCAAATATTCCATACTCACTCTGTCCAGTAGGTACCGGTGCTCCTTTCCAGGGATTTAAGCGGCCGGAGCATGAAGCTAATTACTTACTTCAGTCTAGTGTCGAAGTTTAGAATGCGTGGAGATGTACATCCATTACCCCATGTTACTTCATAGCGTGCAAGGGACAACTTTTGTCGTTACGCTTTTTTCAAGAAAATCCGAGGTGAAGAATGGGCCCTTTCGGTAGAGGAAAATATGAATGGGCTACTCCAGTGTACACTAAGGGGGTACAGAATGTATCTCATATTTCTAAGATACGATTCGCGCAAACGTTCAAGGTATTTTCTGAGCTCTGAAAACAGTTTATAGTGTTTGCGAAATTATGGCTGCCTAACAGCTGATCAGTGTAAATACTTCATTAAGGACCGACAACAATGGCGGCTAACCACCCACTTGTTCCCACCCACCCCACATCCCCCCAACCCTACCCGAGTTCTGACATGCCTGGCGGCGGTACACGGGTCGCACCCCACCCATTAAGGTTCACTGCAGTTTGACGAGGTTCAGGTATAGCAATCCCAAGCCAACCACGTGGGGTACGTTACCGGGAAACCGCCGTTCGCAATACCAAGGGGTTTGGGGTAGTTGCGGCCACTAATAACACGCGTAGAAACCGAAGTGGCCTGTTCATGCCTGAAGATAAAAAAACGTATGTCATTATAGGTGCTTGTACAGACTGCTCAATTTATACTTGCCCAGAACACGGCGGCTTTTTTGTACAGGAAATCAGGTTCCACGGTCAGTGCAGGTCACTTGGAGACTCTACTATGTAATAAGGTAAGTTAAACTGCGGGTTGGGGGGTGGGGTGGAATGGGACTGTAAAGTTCTGGGCCATTCTAACTTCCTGTACAGTGAAGTTTCTGTTACAGCTGACGTGCTGAGGGACACAAAAAAATTGACATATTGAGTATCAGATATTGTATATAGAAGCCTAAGAGTTTAGGGTTTGTCTTTATTTTGTCTCCACACATGCAGTTAGGTATGGATGCCTACTGCCGAATGAAGTCTGTCAGTATTGACGCAGTCGAGGGGTGCCTGTGCTTCATTCGGTATTGCATCCTCGGCCTTTTTCAATTGAACGTTTTATCTGGGTTCTAACATCGCGTATTGTACTAAGCTGTCTTTCGATGACTAATTAAGTCCGTGTTGTGCACATTCAGTGAAATTTTTATTTATGGTATTACTCAACGGATATATTTTATGGGACTGAAGTGCAGAAGGGTTATATTTGCTCGTCGTAGCTGCAGGTGGGAAATGCGAAGTTTTTCCGTGTGAAATTACAAGGCCGTCTCTCGCTCTTTTTAGGCGCTTTCGCAAAATTGCGAAAAAGACTATTAGCTTCGTCGTGTCTGTCCGTCCGTCTGTCCGCATGGAACAACTCGGCTTTCACTGGACGGATTTTCATGACATTTGATATTTGGGGATTTTTCGAAAATCTGTCGAGAAAATTCAAGTTTCATTGAAACCGAACAAGAATAACGCGTACTTTACACGGAGAATCAACTTTTTTTTTTATCATATCTCGCTCAGTTCCTGCTAGAATGAAATATGTTTAGATCAAAAGTTTTAGGGAAAATCAAAACAAACGTTTGATGTTCAATAACTATTTTTTTTTTAAAAAAATCGTACCCTTTATGGGACAATATGGAAAAAATATTGTAGACCGAGAAAGACCACAGATGCGAATATTGCACACGTGCATTACATGCTGGGTACTTAAGGCTTAAAATACCCACTAAGAATGTATAATAATTATTACTTTTCTACCGCAACATTAGTTGCACAAACGCGCCTCAGTGTTACGTCATACGTATACGCTACACTTTTAGCCCGCAAACTCGCAAATTATTTTCGGATGCCATTACAGCCCTGCGCCCAGCAGACATGGGAGATTTTTATATTGGTCCCTGACCGCCAATTCTGCCGTTTGGTCACAAATTATAAAACGCGGATGGACCTACTTAAAAAAACACGGATGAGAAAACTGCAGACAGAAAATTGTGGTTGGCCGGGGATTATTGTATTAAAGCAGAGACTCGTCGTGCTGAGCATTTCAGGCTTCCGAAACATTAGAGTTTGTATGTTTTAAAATCTCTACACCCATTACTGTATTTGTTTTTCACATTTCTCCATATAAGTGCGGAAGTCGACATAAATTCACTTTGTCATCACAACGAGCTGTTTACCTTCGTCGTCGAGCTATTAGTAGGCGCTTTCATTAAACATTGTGGTGTTTTAAAGATTTAAAAACGTACAACCTGTGAGGATTCTACGCTGATTGGTACTGGTTATGTTCCCACACCACAAGTTCTTAAAGACGGGGTTAGACTTAACAGATGGACAAGTTACAAATTTTGTCATGTTTATACCAACTTTACAAAAATCGGCAAATGATTATGTTTATTGGACCGTGCATCATCTTGATAATTGAATAAAGAGAGACCAACTTGATGTCACTTGCTTTTTTATTTCATTATTTAATGCTCAACATGTTTCGGATGTTAATACGTCCATCCTCAGGAGCTTGCGACTTATTTGTTGAGTTATTTCATGGGTTTTATTGCTCTGGTTCGATGTGTGTTGGTGTTACGTTGTGGTTTGGCTAGGGTGGTGTGATATCCGTGCTTCAGCCTGCATACGGATATCACACCACCCTAGCCAAACCACACTGTAACACCAACACACATCGAACCAGAACAATACAACCCATGAAATAACTCAACAAATAAGTCGCAAGCTCCTGAGGATGGATGTATTAACACCCGAAACACGTTGAGCATTAAATAATGAAATAGTAAAGCAAGTGACATCAAGTTGGTCTCCCTTTATTCAACTATCGGCAAATTAATGTATATAGAAATGGCATTCATTACTTATACATTGTAACCATACATTCCAAATGAAATATTTAAAGTTTCTGAAATGTTTCGTGTTAGGTTTAGGCTGTATTAACTCGTATGATATTTGTGGGTTTATCTTTTTTTTTAAATGGGCCGGGATAGCTCAGTCAGTATAGCGACTCGCTACGGGCTGGACGTTCCGGGTATCGAATCCCGGGATGAGGACAGGATTCCCGCACCCGTCCAGACCCGTCCTAGGGCCCACCCAGCCTCCTGTACCATCGGTAACAGATCTTTTTCCGAAGGTAAAGCGACCAGGGCGTGGCGTTGACCACCAGCCCCCATCTAGCGCCGACGTTAAAGGAAGAGTAGAGCTGTAGCTCTACTACCCTCTGGGACGTCATGGCTTGTTCTAGGGTAAAATTGGTACCGTTCAATTGCTGTCAGCAAATCGCTTGTGTAGAGTAAGTTGATAGGGTGACGAATATTCGACAGAGTATGAAGAAAGCAGTCGTGTCCTAATGTAACGTACTGTTCTGGCGTTTGCCTGAAGGCGCTGAGGGAAGTCAGAAAAGACTTCAGCCGCTACTGCTGGCCACCTGTCTCAGGTTCGAACCCGAGACCTCCAGAGCACGAAAGCAAATGTCGACATACGTTGCGTAACTACTAAAGCGACAGCTCTTGTGAATTATATTGGACGTTCTCACAGCTGTGAGTGAAGAAACCCGCTTTCTGGGATGTCTCGCCCTGTGGTGTTTTGCGTTCCTACAGACTCTTTAGAGAAAAATACAATGCTGTAGAGAACGTTTCTCTGAAACCTCGGTACACATGTACCACACTTCACGGCATCATATCCCTGAACAGTGTTTTGTTATGAATTACGTTTGAGGCATATTTCTTGATAACATGTTTGTTGTCTTCCTCGAAGCGGGTAATTTCCTTCCCGGTTCAATTTATAGAGTGTAACGTCCTCGCGATTTATTTGATACTACCTAGTTCATACATAGTAGTCCAACAGCGTAGGGACAATGTGTTGGTTCTCGATGCATAAGTTGGCTTGCTCCACATTTAATCATGTCGAATTTCGACGCACAGATCTGCACGTGCGAGCCCGATCTGTATTCCGGTCACGGATTTGTCCGCAGGGTGTTGATAACAGCCCGGAGGAATTGTCGTCCCACGTGATCAGCAGTACACATACTTGCCCCGCATCCCCCCCCTCCCCAGGTCAATTGGTATGGCAATAGAGATTATATGAAAACAGACTGAAGGGGGAAGCAGCACGTTAATACTATTATATCAAAGATATATTAACAGACCCACAACTGAGATATGATCGTTGTCGTGACCGTAGTCCAGTAGTGTGCGTTGTTCAAATATCGCACCAAAAAGGGACTGAGCGTTACCACGAATGTTACTTGCTTATCGTTCAAACCACTCAGGCTTGCAATACTGCGCTTTCAGGTGACAAAACACTGGTTACATTTAATTTTTTAAAAGTAACTCTTGACCATTCACTGATGATTAATTACGATAATAAAACCAAGTGCATATCTTCATATGCACTTGGTTTTATTATCATAATTGATCATCAGTGAATGGTCAAGAGGTATTTAAAAAAAATTTAATGTAACCAGTGTTTTGGCACCTGAAAGCGCAGTATTGCAAGCCTGAGTGGTTTGAACGGTAAGCAAGTAACATTAGTGGTAAAGTTCAGTCCCGCTTTGCTGCGATATTTGAACAACGCACACTACTGGACTACGGTAACGACAACGATCATATCTCAGTTGTGGGTCTGTTAATATATCTTTGATATAATAGTATTAACGTGCTGCTTCCCCCTTCAGTCTGTTTTCATATAATCTCTATACGTGAGTTTATTACACTTTAGATGTCGCAAACCTTCTACATGTTTCGACCAGTTCGCCATAACGAATACTTCTTATGCGTTGGCGTACAGTATTTTTAGATTTTTAGTTGGGTCTTAAATTTTTGAAAATGTGTGCACCCCCATTTTGGACCATATTAGTTCTCTGAATATTCCTTGGTCATGTACTTTCCACTTCTTGCAATTCTTAAAAAGTGAAATGAGCGACTCACAAACATAGCAAAAAGAAAATTAAAGGTGTCACTGTGCACGCCATGCTCGCCAGTGGGGGTGTAGAGGTACAGCTGTACTCACTCTTAACTCGGCACTAGAAGGAAGTGAGTGGTCAGCTTCACTATTCGATCACTTTGGTCCCGTGATAAAACCCCCGGCTGTCATTTAATAGTAGGCCTCTAGGGCACCAGAGTCGGTCAGGACGTCTTGGAGCAGAGAAATATCTCTTGTCTATATCGGAGATCGAACTACGATCTGTTGGTCATCCAGCCTGTACTGACTACGCCATCCCTGTTGTCAGATAAAAGGGCGTGTGGAAAATAATTGTATCCGGCCCGTAGTCTGCAGTGTTTGTAGGGTAGACGCACTAGATAGTGCAGTGCGCTATGTTTCGTCAACCCTTCGGTATTAAAAGACGTTTTATTATCGACGGTTGGAAAGATAAAAGCCCGCCAAGTAATTGATATGGAGACGAAAAGAGAGCTCCGAAAACCCTGGAGTTCGCCGCACGATGGGCGATATTGTACTCTGGCAGAACTGGGTGAAGTATGAGGACAGGTGTATGGAATGTAAACGGCTCGGCGGGCGCGTCTTCTGCATCACGTTCTTATCTTTCCTTTACTGGAGAGTAGGGAGTATTAGCGCGAGGAAATACGGAAAAGACCGTGCCGCGTTTTAGTGGCGAATTCTTCTTCTTCCATTAGATTCATGTCATGTAGCACGCGAGATAGAGGATAATATGTACAGATTTTTGTCGAACCTGAACCCTGAGACCTATCCGTATATGAGTGATAATATTAAAATGTTAAAGAAGACGTTTAAAGCCACATGATGGATTTATCTGGCTCAGAACAGGACCAAGTGAAGGGTTGCGAACACAGTAGTGTTCCTACCGATTGCATAAGGGATGGGCAAAGACTTTACTAATTAAGTGACTATTAGCGTCTCAAACGTGGCTACGAAATGGAGCTAACATTTCAGGATTGGCGGTGTAGTTCCAGAAATCCATTTTGTACCTTAAAATAGCATCTGATCCTTGCCTAAAACTAATGTAAGTGGAAATGTAAAGGTAAAGCAGTCCCGTTACAGGTCTGGAGTGGCCCAGAGGGTTCCAGGAAGTTAAGGTTCCCACATTTCATGACAACGGCACAGGATGGTGGTAAGGTTGTCAGCCCTACGCACCGGCCGCCTTTACCCCCAGGAAATACTCCTGGTACTCATTTCTGTTAGAGGCTTAGTCGACCCCAGGGCCACAGTGCGATCGGAAGGAGTACGTCAATAACAAAAGTAGAAATGTAAGTAGAATTAATTACTGGCACATACTAATTTGTGGGCCGGATAGCTCAGTCGGTATAGCACCTGAGCTACGGGCTGGACGGTCCGGGATCGAATGCCGGTGGGGACGAGATTTTCCGCCCGTCCAGACCGGCCCTGGGGCCCACCCAGCCTCCTGTAAAATGGGTACCGGGTCTTTCCCGGGGGTAAAGTGCGGCCGGGGCGTGCTGGTGACCACTCACCTCCTTCTAGTGCAGCGTTCATGGAAGAGTAGA
>Ga0123352_10017485_pt1 | contig 11430 bp, 7 predicted proteins | sample TergutLab28metaG_FD_89700 | JGI IMG/M metagenome (GOLD analysis project Ga0123352, IMG submission 89700) | Labiotermes labralis P1 segment gut microbial communities from Petit-Saut dam, French Guiana - Lab288 P1 | ecosystem: Host-associated > Arthropoda: Insects > Digestive system > Gut ...
CCTCTGTCCATCATCAGGAGTTTTCACTGTACACACAGCAAACTTGTACGACATACTCCATTGCTGTGTTTATAGTGAAAACTCCTGATGATGGACAGAGGAACTGTGCGAAATATGTGGAGTTTTATTCCAGAAATAAACTTGAGAAATTAGTGCATCTAGTTGGTTTTATTATAAGAATTTTTCACGATGCACGGTCATCTGAATGTTAAATTCAAACAAATTACTCTAACAATAGTAAGTGGATATAAAAACTTTGCAGCTACCCGCTAAATCCTTTCTTCAGTCCTCTTGTTTATTTACCCTTTCTTTGTATCTTTCAGGTATAAATATCTTCCTTATTCTCAGATGTCCGCGAGTCAGTATTTTTTCCTGCTGGCACACTTACATGGGTCTACAGAGATGACAAATGTAAACATGCTCCATAATTAACCACATTACCACGATGGATTGTTGCAGAACAAAATGTTGTCTCCACGAATTTTTTAACACGGAAGTAGATATAGGGAGATCTGTCAAGTTACGCTCCAACCCTTTTAGCCTCGCTGAAAAATTCCTGGTAACCATTAAAGAGGAAAGGGTGTGGGAGTGGGACCAACATGCGGTCTAAGAGTTGTAGAGAAAAGAGAGCTCTCTACTTCCGGCGGCAACCGAAAACCGATTTCCTTGTCGCAGAACATATATCCCAGCCACGGTTTTAAATTATGCCGGCTCCAACACTCACATTGTGCGTTTAATTGCAAGGCTTCTACGATGCTGGAAGACAAAACTGTTCTGTGGCAAACATATTTACAAACGAATGTGCATTTAAAGGTACTCATGAGTGCAATATTTTGTTTCAGAGAGTTTCGCATGTTTCCGGGTTTTTGTTACCTGGGTTTCTTGTGGGTTAGTTGTATTTCCACGTCACAACAAATGCACGTGTAATATTTGCTTTCACTATATAATCAATTCAAAAAGCGCCATTAAATACGCCAAGATTCAGCTGCAAGTAATAAACATGAAAACTTTTTTTGTTACAATACGTCTTATGTATTGTGCAACAAAATTGACACCTGCCCCCTACGAACTGAGGCAGAGTGATCATGATGGCTTCATCTGAGCGTTGTATTGCTTCTCTGACTGACGTTGAGCCATGCGGGTAAAACGTGACTGCAATTACACTGAGTAAGAATAAGTTGTTAACTTTGTTGTTGTTATATGTTCGCAATCGAAACAGCTGTACGTCGCGTTCAAACGAAAGCATCTCCTGTTCGGTTTGTTATAAACAGAAAGTAATCAGGGGTGTCTTCTCTAGGTGTGCTAAGTGTGCAGCGCACACCCGGTATAAATTCATCCCCAATATGTGCTTATAAACGTATGATTTCTTTGCGCGCGCGAGCTGTTATCTCCATGTACTGCAATGCTTAGGCTCTCTTTCGGTACACGTGCACTTGAGGAGCTACCTGTGCTGGAGTTAGGTGCTGACGGATCCGTAAGGGGTGAGGGAAGACAGCAGTCTTAAATACTGCAAAGGCGTGCTGTGTCTAGGCAGCACAGCTTCACCAGTGTCCAGAAGGTTACTGAGTGTCGCGCCACGAAAAATTTATAGTGTTATCTTTGCATTATTTCTTACTGTATTTTGCATCACACTCGTATTTAGATAGTATGCTTTCTCCCTTTATCATTATAGAGTACTTTTCAAGACCGATTAAAATGGCTAAATATATAGTTTGAAATCTCATTCCACAGAGTTACCAACCCGCACGGACACACACTCATTTTTTTTCTCCCGCACAAACTACCATTACACCAAGCCTACACACTAAGAACCCAAGAAGCAAACACCCCGTCGACGACAGTTACCTACGAAGGAGAGACATTATGCTGAGTAACACGCAATGGTATCTACAACGGGAAGAAACTGAACGGTAACCTACAACGCAACGGCCACGGCCCCCCCCCCCCCAAACTTCCTCCCTGTCCACAAAACTATCTCCATACCCAGGTCATATGCCATGTCTAACTCAAAATCCTCCATGATGAGATCTCAACATCGATACGCGGATGCATGCTTTATATAAAACTGTTACAGCATACGAATCTTTCGGATGAAAAACCTGATGATGGCCAACGTTGGTCGAAACATGTAGTTTTTATCATTTTCTAATAAACATCAATTAGATATACATTGTTGTGTTATTGACTGTAATTACCCTATCTATTAAAGGCTGAATATATAGTCATTAAAGAACTAATAGATAATTCATTTTCTGTGCATCCCCTACACGACAAATTAAAAACAGTGAATAGAAGGTCGACATACTTCACCATTACGTAATTTAGTAACACATCATAAAACTAAGACACAACGATATACAAAAGATTTTTGCGTCTCTTAAGTATGGAAAGATTGACTAGTTGGCAGGATCTGAAACAACAAAGGAACTTTATTGTTGGACCAGTTTACGTTTTTCTAGCAGTATAGAAGTGTGGAAGAAAGAGGGCTTCTCGAATTTCAATAACGTCAAGTGGACGGCAAAAACAAATCACAAACTCATGTGCACTGTTACCTACAGGTAAAATTATTTCGAATACAACAAAGAGTTGAGCTGCTCCTCGAAGCTCACCGTAGAAACGACGTCACCAGGCAAAATAAACAGGTGAAAAAGAACAGAGTAATATATTACGTTGGTTTATTGATGCTGTGTGTTATTTTGCTAATCAAGAATTTCCATTTCGGAGCAACGATAAGTCGCCCACATCTTTAAGCAATAGACATTTCGTGGAATATCTCAATGTGTTGAAAAATCATGGTCCACATTTTGAAAATCATATGGATTCAGCTACGGTTATTCAGTTTAAATTACAAGTATAGTGGTCATATGATTAATATGTATTGTGTTTTTTGGGGGGAAAAATTAATTCCTTTGTATGTACATTACTGCATTCTTTACAGAATTACTGCTTACTTCAGACTAAGGGTGACATGCTTATTTAATGATTGACTAGTGTAATCTGGACTGTGCCCGTGGCAAAGCACACCCTGTGACTGGGTACTGTGCTAAGGCATGATCACGCGCGGCACATTGTCCAGAAGCCCGAGAACTCTGAACAGTAATTACCCCCAAAACGTTCCGTAATTTCTGGATGCTTTAACATAACTACAAGAGAACAAAAGACACTTCTTCACGAGACGTCGAGCAACGCAGACCACTAAGCACTCGCTAGCGGTACATTACTATCCTCCGAGATCTCGCCTTGTTGTAGTTCACTCACTAGTAAACAACAAACCTCCCATATATTCAGCATGGTGAGTTATTACTAGAGCCCTGACCGAGGTTCGAGATTCGCCCCCTTCAGAGAGCAACATCCACGATACGTTCTCTACCGGGATACAACAAAAAATTGATTTTTATTTAATGAAATTTGCTATTATACAATTCATATGAATGTAAAAACTTGCAAGAAATACGGACATTTACTGTTAATTATTTACGTTACTGAGTTCTGTAAATAATCATTTTGTTGAGGTGCAACTAATACCCAGTTTGTTGACACTGGTAAAACGAAGTTTGTCGAGTGTTTTTTTTAAATCCTTAACAAAAATTAACCTAATGCTAGCAGAGAGCACACGCTTGTTTTATTCTCAGCAGATATAAACGAAATGAATTATTACAAGGCACTTTTCCTACTGTGGGCCGGGTAGCGTAATCGGTATAGCGACTGGCTACGGGTTGGACGTGCCGGGGATCGAATTCCGGTGGGAGCGAGATTTTCCGCACCTGTCCAGACCGGCCCTGGGGCCCACCCAGCCTCCTGTACAATGGGTACCGGGTCTTTCCCGGGGGTAACGAGCGGCCGGGGCGTGACGCTGACCTCTCACCCCCTTCTACTACCGTGGTCAAGAAAGGGTAGAGCTTAACTCTACTCCCCCTATGGGCCGTACGGCCTATACAGAGCCTCAGCGCCTGTACAAGGGTGCACTTTAGCTTTTTACCTTTTACCTTTCCTACTGCCAACTGCCTCCAGCATTAGTTATAGACATTTTTCGTCTCTCTTGGGCTCATATATAAATTCGAATTCTTATTTATTTATTTATTTATTAAGTATTTAGAGACACTGACAGTAAGTCTAATTATGTAGCATCGACTGGTAGAACAATCAGTTAATAATGAATTATAAGTGATATGATATGAAACAGCCGTCACCGTATTTCAGGTGCTTCTGAACTTGCCTGGAGTGCCTTAGAAAACCCCAAAATCCTCGTCGGTATAACCATTATCCGGGTAGAGATCCGAACTCGGATCCTTCTGAAGACAAACATGAGTGTTAACCACTCAACCGAGCAATCGAAGCCTTTCGGTGTCAACATAAATTCCAGGCACGATTTCGCTGTTTTAAATTTGATAGAATTCACCAAATTACACATTACGTCATGGCCACACTCTTCAGCTTAGTCAACCGGTTGTTATCCGTTTATCGTATAACGGAAGTCTCGGTTTCGATCTCTGATCAGTTGCAGTCGGTGCTGAGGTTATGTCATGTTTGCCCTAGTATTCTCAGGCGAGGGCCGTTACAGAAACCTACACTGTAACATAAGAATACCACATCTATCTACACACTTTTCAGTTCATTGTCATATTATCAGAAATTATGTAACGAACAGGTGACAAGACAGACAATGTCTCTCAAACGTAATATTGAAGCCAGATCGCGCAATCATCATCGCCGTGTGTGTCTGTAGCCTTAGATATTCCAGGATGCTAAACATGCGCGCCGTATTGTATTGTCGTTTGGGTCTGTTCGGCTGCACCACATTTTTATACATTATCTCATAAACGGCACGATCAATTTTCGGGAAAAAAATTTTTGATTTTGTCTACAACTTTGTCTCAAAGAGTTCTCATTCTAAGAAGAATTCAGTGAGATATTGTCATAAATGCACACAGGTCTTCGTGTAAAGTGCCCGTTATTCTTGTCGGATTTTAATGAGAATTGAATATTCTCCATAATTTTCCGAAAAATAATCAGATCCTTCTACTGGGAGCCGAGTTGTCCCATGCGGACGTACAGGCGGACGGACGGACAGACAGAGAGAAAAATCTAAGAAATTTCTTTGTTCTGGCCAGCCGCTCCATGCAATAGAAAATTATCGTTTTCCTTTTTATTCTGTTAATTAACCAGTTCCCAAAATTAATCCTAACACTGGATAGCTACTGCATAAGATATGTAGTAGTTAAAAGTCTTGCAATGAATCAAGAATCGGTCACTCTAATATGGAACTTTCGACAAGAAGTACAGATCTAATTTACAATTGCAGCTTAGAGAAATGTGCACACAAGTACCAGTAAGGCTTGGAGATCTGCAGCTGTTAAGTTAAAGAAGCTCTTCGATTCGAATGCAAGTGATGGACAGCAGTGTAATGTACTAATTCACATTGAAAGACTCCGTATATTACCAAGAGGCAGACTGTGATGAAGAACTAATGGTCTTATACGCGGATTACAAGGAAGGTGTGACAGGATGAGGGATTCTACGACACGCGTGACAGTAAGTTAGTTTCCCTTAGAAACTGCTGACACAGGATTAAGGGTAATTAATTACAGTATCTATTGTAATAGAAGATGGCATGGTTGTACGGCGTGGTAAAACTATCTGCCAAGGAAAACAAGTATAACTGTTACATCCAGAAATATCCCTCTTTCAAGTCAGTCGCTGTAAAAATATACGGTACTACTAATTTCAACAGTGCTGTTGAGCAGTTGTTGGTACTGATACTGTGTGGCTTAACCAAATCAATCACGTCTCCAAAAATGAACCACCCCCCCCCCCCCCCCAAAAAAAAAAAATTTACTCTTTTGATTACTGAGTCTTATGTAAACACGAAGGGGGCATTTGAAGTACAAGAATAGCCTGATATAAGATGGTTTTGTAGATGCAGGAAAGATGGAAATTAACTCATAATACAGAGGTCGAGTCTATTTAACAATCCGTTCTGGTATCATTTCCAAAGGTACTAACAGGATTTTCATTAAATTTGGTATACTAATATTATACTACACTAGCCAGAAAACTTAATGTTGGGTCACGAATATTCAACAAAAGTCCAATTGCAGGTGCAGCTTGAAGTTATTCTTTTCCCTTAACAACGATCCAAAATATATGTACACGATATAAACTCTATCACATACAAACACATACTATTGTATTTTTACATGAGGTAGGTTTTTCATGATATGCATAAAAATTTATTTTTGACTAGGCACTGTCGTGTCTGTACTTTGAAAAGCCATGCAAGAATGCTTTATTTTACGAAGTTTGCAAAAGTTTCAACTAAAGAGCGTCGAGTGATAGTATAATTACTTAAACGCTTGGAAAGCCTAAAAATATTTACACCTGAACGTAATGAAACACCGGTCGTACAGCTAGTACCCGAATCACTAAAATGACAGACCTACTCTCCCTCTAACATTCAACGAATAAAGCTCGAAACTGATACAGTAGTTCCGCACCTGCTAAATGCACAAAGAACGAAAAGGCAGATGTAATAAATAGTTTTGAAAAGTCATCCCAAAATGTGACCAGTGTGCCTTACAGATATTAGGTGAAGCTTATGCTTCGATTTATCTGTTTCGTGCAAAGAGATTAGCGTGCTGCGCATGCGTACCTCAAATATCACCCCGAATATTTAGTCGGACGCATACAGTTCGCCATGAACAGGCATCTGTTGATAGCTCTCCAAAGCTATTGACTGAATTTGTAAGAAAAAGTAACACTTCTCCAGACAAAAACATGTATTGGCGTGTATTTTTTAGAATTATCGCACATTTTAAAAAGTGTTTCCCATCTTCTGCTTCTGTCAGATTCAGTGAAACACAGAAACTGGAATAAGGGAATTCCAGTGAGTTTCAAACATCAGAAAATAAATCAACTCGCATTTCAAATATCATGGTTTTAATCACAATATTACTTAAAATTCCGCTTCTTTTAATCTTTGTTTTGACATTGTTCAATTTCAATAAAAATGCTTCGGGATTCAATAGAATTCAACACTTTGAAGAATGTAACGGGAAACTCAGAACATTGTATTTATACGCTTTCAGGTTTTGGAGAGACACCGGACTAAAATCTCCGCCCGATCTTCCGCCCGTCTAGCCATCTCTAGGCGTGAAAACCTCGACTTTTCATAAAACCTGATATCGGCAGTGTAGCAAATGCTTTTACATATTCTACATTAATTCTTTCTTAGAATAAAGGAAATTTGTAGTTTTGCTTATTTCGAAATTAATTCGCTCGTAACGTGAAAAACATTTATTGTGGAATAAAATCATTGACACAAAATTTGGAGAGAAAAATCAAACGCATAGTATATCCAGTACATTCATTCCGATCTAGAGTCTTTATGGTTTTAGAGACAATTAGACTAAAACAGCAAACAAACAAACCTTACGCCATGCTTCCTTTACTCAGTTTGTAAATTTCTGCTTCTAGGCAGGCACACTTTGCTTACATTAGCCAGACATTATATACTCCGACTACTGGGGCACAAGCGTCCACCGAAACGTCGACGACAAGTCACTACAATGCAAGTCGTCACATACTGGAAAACAGCAATTCATATACTATCTGCTGTGAGAAGCTGAAATCTCATTTCCTAACTTGCTTCGTCATCCCTTACAGATTTGGTGTCACTCAGAACTTGTTAACTGCGTACAGACTGCCGTTGGTCTGTAAGACAATCAACTTATCCGATGGTTCTTACATTAGTTATGATAAACCACGTTGCCAGACCGGTCTACCGTCTTGCCACTCGTTCCAAGTTGGTCGATCGGTAAAACGATAAAAATTTCTTCTATTTTATCTGTGAATTTAATTCCGATTAATTTATTAATTTTTTTATTATAAACCATTATTACGAACAAATTATGTTGGGTCACCTCTATATTTTATTAATATATTTTGTTGTTTTCAGGTTTTAATTAGTAGTATTAACAATACCGCTATCTGTGTAGTGTGCTACAACAGAGAGTTAGTCCTGCAGTAATGACGAAAGTTTTTCTATTTCTGCGGAGAATTTTTCGATCACTCGGTAATTCAAATGACATTATTTCTCATTACAAACATCATTCCTTTCTTTAACGTACCCTCGATTAAACAGTCATGTTATTAAGTACATCTTTCGTAATTACAATAATCCTTGACTCTTTCACACAGGCCTTTACCAGTAATTCCAACTTCAGTCAAATCGAAGACAGGATTTATAATTTGTGGGATATGATGTTGTGTCGTTGGGTGACAGATACCCGAAAATACGCAGATAAATAGTGCTTCATCGGCAAAAGTCAAGCACCGCAGCGAGAAACTCAAATGTCGCACAATTCGTAGAGAGATTTACACGCTGTTAATAAATATTTCGGACATTCTCCACTGTCCGTTTCGGAGGAAAGATCTCTCCGTGTCTTCAGGTGGGTTCAAGAGAAAGACAGAGATTAGTTCTTTTTGCAGTTGTATGTTTGTAACCCACCTAGACGATGGACAGTACCCTAAATCATAGGTGGCCAGACTTGTGGACTCAGTGATCTACTCTATAGGCAGAATATCTTCTTCGATATACCGCAGTACATAATGTATGAATATTAGTTCCAATCGTAAGCAATATAAAATAGCACAATAACATCCAAAGCACAAAAATACAATTTTTCCATTTAAGAACTGATTTTTACAAACTAAAAAAAAACTATTTATCCTAATTAAAAGGTGTTTTTCATTAACCTTCCTACTGTACAGTTGATGCACAACACTACATATCTTGCGATAAGTTACTGAAATAGGGTTTATACCTTCTTAGATACAAGTGAAGGCACTGTTGTGTTCGTTCGTCCTTCAGACAGCTTCAGTATCTTTATCATCAACTGGGAGAACGCTTCTACGCAGAAGAAGGTTGATCCAAAAAATACTGTCAAACGAAAATCTATTGGTCGTACTGAGGCGGCAAGTAAATTTTGATAGAGACCAAAAAGCGTCCGCGATCAGCCAGACAATTGGCCGCAATCGACTGTTTGGCCACCTCTGACCTAAATATTGGCCCATTTTCCTACAACGTTAGTTGTATCCTTTAAAGCGGATTTAATTCGTCTCAGCATTCCCATTACCCCGCGCTATATAATTTTGCCGCACTCGATTTAGACATGACAGTTCACTTAAGAACAACTACAACAAAAGTAATTGATTTCCAACTGGCATACTTTAAAATTCTACCTTGTGTTTACTGAAGTACGTATCAGATGAATACAAACATAAGATCACCAGCGCCTTTTATACAAACTACTGGACCCTCATCTCTTGTTCTGCTTGATTTAAATTTAAAACTGACAGGAATATCTGATGCGTGGCAAACCGATCTCCACGGGTGGTCTCCGTTGACACTTGTCTTGAATTTACAACTCACCTGACAGCTGACAAATTTTAAGCTGATGTCTTAACACTGTCCACTGCAAGAGAGTTAGTATGCATTGCCAATTAGACACCTAAGAAAACAACTGTAATTACTGAAATCACTATATTTGTAAGAGCTACAGAAACTGTAAGATTTATTTCGGTTAACACAACGTATCACACAAATACACAACAGTCAATATTGTGTCATCTCGGCTACGTGTTTCGACATTTCATGTTAACACTCTCAGGCTTCGTATACGTCAAAATTTAAAATCAACTGTATATTATACCATGGTAAATTACGTGTTAGGAGGCTAGTATATCAGTTCTGTATAGCTTCTTTAGGATTTTGTTTTTCTTACATACAGACACTCCACAACCTACACAGTGGTTACGTTCCGGAAGATCCGGCGCCAGTACAATTTTGCGCATGTAGCATTTGAGTATACATATGCCAAACTACATATGTATATAAAAGGAAATAACCTGATGGGCCGCAGCATGACCGCCTCGACCGCTGCGTTGTCGTCCAGCAGTATTCCTTACCCGCCTTCTCGTCAGTGTGCGTTCTTTCTTGCAAGTTACACATTGGCGCGTATTAAAATGGTTATTATTTTATTTTTTTTAGCTTTTTTAGAATTGCGTAGGACTAAAACTGCGTACAGCGAAACTGCGTAAATCGAAGAGCGTTCGTGCATATTTGTATGTGTGTGTGTTTGTTTGTGTGTTTATCGGAAGCAATTTGTGTTGAATTCGTAACAAATTTACGAGCGTAATTACTCTGATCTGCATTACTGATAACCATACGAAGAAAAGAAATTAAATATTCATAATATGAACAAGAATCAGCCGCAATTATTTATCAATATTTACCCTCACTTTGGCGTTCACTACGCTGTAGATTCGTTTTCTTTCTTTCTACCTTTACTTGGGATAGAAGAATTCTAATGAAAATGTGGTTTGTAATAAGGTACGTCAGGCAAAACAATGATTCGGCACAATCCTACAAGGATTATTACTGGAATTTATTCCTAGGACAGCTCGTTAACTACCTACATTATGGCTTTTAAAGTGTTGTGGGATGGAAGACTATATTCACGAAACGATTATAGACAGCTTGGGTTTTTCACTTTCGGGACAACGTTACAGTAAGTTACACAATACCCTGTCTGGCAAGACGAAAGCATATAAAATCTTTTCTGCTGACGAGACTATTTGGATCCAAGAGAGCAGAAGCAGTAGGCAGCTGGAGAAAATTACATGTTGAGGACCATATAAACTGTTTATTTTAGAGCGTTCTTTTCAGAAGGTGCAAAAAAATGAAAGCCAAAGAGGTACGCAGTACTTCTTTGTTCCCTGTCTGTCTCTCCGCACGTTCGATGAAATGTAATATTGGCAGGCTACATCAGACGTTTCCTGAATTAGATCTACGTTATTTTTTTAACTAATCTAGGTTGTATATAACATAAATAATTATGGCTTCGACTATAAGCCCTAACCTGAATCCATTTCGCTTGATCGCTGCACAATAAAGAAGCAATTTCATCAAAGCTAAATCTTCTCTATTCTCAGATACTGTAGTGGATCAGCTCCTTAACCTCAATACTTCTTACCACTTGGCCTTACTAGTTTAAATCCTTCCACCTATTTGTAAACTTTTCCCTGAATCTTAAATTATCGCCACACTTATTTCATATTTACCTGTTTTTCATAAACCCGGCCTTAAAAATCAATTACAGATCTTATAATACGTGGAAAAACTAGTTTTATCTTTTGAATAATGAAATAAACTCAGTGTTTTAAAGTATTAGCTCGTACCTTCACGAAATTCCAGTGCATCTCTCTTAGAGAGACAAATTTATCACAACTTACGAAACGAAGGGTTGCTTATTCCAAGGATCATAGGAAACGAACAAATAATCTGTATGTGGAAGATAACAGAGTCTTCTGCATGTAAAATCTCGTGTGTGTGTGTGTGTGTGTGTGTGTGTGTGTGTATACATATATATA
>Ga0123352_10017486_pt1 | contig 11430 bp, 4 predicted proteins | sample TergutLab28metaG_FD_89700 | JGI IMG/M metagenome (GOLD analysis project Ga0123352, IMG submission 89700) | Labiotermes labralis P1 segment gut microbial communities from Petit-Saut dam, French Guiana - Lab288 P1 | ecosystem: Host-associated > Arthropoda: Insects > Digestive system > Gut ...
CAATTTTGACCTCCTGATGATGAGCACATGTGCTCAAAACATGTAGAGGCACGAAATAAAACTTATTGTGAAACAAATTTTGTGCATCAAGTTGGTTAAACACTGAGATAAATATACACTAATACGAATTTTACGTTTTGTCGCTATCACGATGCACTGGAGTGTATAAGCGGTCTTCTTAATACATATGCATGTCCAGCCAAAGATAATTTTAACGGAGACTTGGCGAACTTGTGCGTCTCGCCTCATCCACCGTCTGCCCGAGTAGGGTGTGTTGAGGAATATGTGGAGTTGCATGGATGTTTGTCCCTGCACCGTGGTATAGCTCTAGTGTCAACTGCATGTCCACTGCATGTTATTGCATGTTCCATTACTTTCGTTCTCGGATAAGACAGAACGTGCTCAAATTTGGACTGTCGCAGGAATGACGTGTGCCTTCAGAATATGTGGCAGAATGTCGGACACAACTTTGAGCAGAACGCAGCCTGCTTAACGTTGAAGCAAAATCAGAAATTTGCAATATTTCAACTGCAAGCGACTATTGATATGTTTCTTACACAATTAAACCTGCGGCACAAACCATCCCCGGTCGCCACAGTATCGGGAAGGGGTGCTGACCTTTTTCCTCCACAGATGTAAGCATTGTCTCTGAAATGGCGGTAAAAGGTGAGTTCGCCTTGGAACAGGATATGTAGGCCCGTATAGGGAATAGAGGCTTACCTATACACTTTCTTTAACCTCGGAGCTAGGTGAGGGTGGGTGTTTACGGCAACGCCTGACCACTTTGTCCCTGGAAAAGAGAGCCATTACCAATTTTACAAGAGGGTGGATGGATCCCAGTGTAGGTCTGGACGGGCGCGGAAATTTCGCCACCACCGGGATTCGATCCCTTTACCGTTCAGTCGCTACCCCAGCCCGTGAACTGATGGTACCGAGCGTAATTGCACGGAGTGTAGAAGAGTTTGGTGCAAATTGCTGTTCTGAAGCAAGATTTGTCTCTTGTCTGATATTTCAGAGTTTGGTCATGGCGGAGCGTGATAACGAGCCAACACTGCTGGGAGTCTAGTGTATGGTCATGTGACTCAGTATCGAGTCAGGACAACAGCATTCGACGAACGACAGCTATTTAGCGGTTCAGCGTGTAGTTTTATAAATGAAATCGCTCCTGGCGGGATTTGAACCCCCCCCCTCCAACTTCAGGAAGGGGCGGTTGACCCCAGGCGTTGCTTCCCAGTTCCAGTACCTGGTGGAGTGGGCAAAAATAAATAGACTCATTTATTAATTAAACTATAATACATATCTGGACGTGGCTGTACCCGTGGTAACAGTAGACACACCTGGCAAGTGAGGTGCAATGTGTGTGTGTGTGTGTGCGTGTGCGTTCTTACTGCACGTACTGGCCGTTCACCGAGGCGTTCCACTGTGCTTTAGTCGCAGAAGCATTCTTATCGCACTGCTGTGCAAAGTGGCGCATAGTCGCTTTACTCCAGACATTTAACTGCAGACTGCGCCACTTGAAGTTCTTGTCATCAGGTCTGACACTATTGCTACATGTTCCTATCACACAGAACGGTGTTCAGGGCATCCAGTTAATTATGTGCAAAATTAAAAGAAGAATTGCACATAATTTAATGGGCTGCCTAACGAAGGTTGAGTACAGCCAAAACACTTAGCAGGCGTTTATAGCAGTAAACCCACGTGAGTTTACGTTGCATATCCGTCAGTGTTACTGTGTCCACACACTTCAGATTGATGTACAATCTTTTGGAAGTTCTAAACAGGTAAAGAGCAATCCCATTACAGGCCTGGACAGGCCCTGAGAGTCCCAGGAAGTTTAGGTTCCCAGATTTCAAGACAATCGGCACATGAAGGTGGTAAGGTTGTCAGCCCTAAGCACCAGCCGCCTTTACCCTCCAGGAAATATTCCTGGTACTCATTTCTGTTAGACCGGAAGGATTATGTTAATGAAAAATTCCAGTGACATTATCGGGAATCGAAAACGCAACCTTTCGCTTTGTAGTGCAGTGCCACAACTAACTGCATCACCGTGTGTCCCCATTTAGAAGCTCTACGCCAGAGTTTCTCAGACTGGGTTCGGCAACGGGGGATCATTGGGTCCGAGAGAGGCAAATGCGTTATGGCGGAAGAGTTTTATTGGTCGTCCTAAATTTGTAGGTAGAAATGAAATTTCGTGTGGCGACATTCGACGCCAATCACCCCGTCACTGACAGCCGCAGACTTTCAATCGCTGCTTCAATCTAGAAGCTTCGTGATTTTGCAGTCAAGTCAGTCAGTCAGCCAGCCAGTCAGTCAAGTCAGTCAGCTAGGCAGTCAGCCAGTCAGTCAAGTCAGTCAGCCAGTCAAGTCAGTCAATCAGCTAGTCAGCCAGCCAGTAAGTCAGTCAAGTCAGTCAGCCAGCCAGCCAGCCAGTCAGTCAGTCAGTCAAGTCAGTCAGCCAGTCAGTCAGTCAGTCAGCTAGCCAGACAGTCAGTCAGTCAGACAGTCTGTCAGCCAGCCAGTCAGTCAAATCAGTCAGCCAGTCGGTCAACCAGTCAGTCAGTCAACCAGTCAGTCAGTCAACCAGTCAGTCAGCCAACCAGTCAGTCAGTCAGCTCGCCATGGACAGTCGATGTGTCAGGCGAAACGATCAGATTATCGATCACTTTGAGGTTAGCTGATGACTTTGTACATGCAGTGTACATAAAATATAATCAAATGCTGGTATTTAATCTCATATTTGACTTACTGTGGACGGGTGAGCGTTCCTCGCTAAGTTCTGTAGCTTTTTTTGTAGGATTCCATGAGCTAAAATAGAGGAGCGTGGGTCTGCACATTAGAATATCCGAGGAGATAGCAACCTTCGAAAAATGAAAATGCATGTAATTTTGGTGCTAGATGCCTCCGTGTGCCGGTATTCACTGACGGAGAGGGTATGGGATGCTACAGAAATATTCGTAGCTTTGTACCAGACGACACGGCGTCACTTGCCAGGAGCTGTTCGTAATCACCGCCTTGAAAACCCCAAATCGATATACAGATTTTTCGACTGACCAGTTTTCTTGTCCATTACATCATAAAAATCCCTTGCCATGAGATATTATTAGTTTTTGTTAGCCTATTCTGATTATACGAAAGATTTCAAACACTAGCACAGGTCTTTGAATTATGCAGTCTTCAACATGTCTGATTTTATTAACAGTAACCTCCAGTAGGCAATGTCTACTCTATCTCTATCGCTTTCACCTTTACGTCTGATTCGAAATTTATGACATTTACACATTAACGTCTAAGCTACTATAAGAATTCTCCTCACTTGTCAATGCTGTAATTATTCCCTTACTTGCTGCTCATTCTTGGTGTATTTAACTGAACACAGCTGTAGGTGTAAACTAGCGATTTGCTCATCGGTAGATTTTTTTTAAGCCCTTAAAGCCACAGGATGCAACCAAACCGAAATTGCAACTTTCTGTTTACCTAGCAGTAAGACGCCAAGTGCAGACCAAGCAGCGGCATTTGGCAGTAGACTGCCCCGCGGCACCTGCGCCTTGCCTACTGTCTGGAGGCAATATGCTATTAAAGTGGCCACACTCCAGAGCCAGAGGGCATCGTCGTGACCAGACAGCACGAGCTTCTTTCTTCTTGCTAATGTAAACGAAGAAAAGTAATTTGTGAGTAGAGCCACGTGTCGCAAGTGCAACTGTTGGTATTGCAGTGCTCTGCATTACTATTTAGTTGTACGTGGACATTCTGTACTGGCACAACGGGGATGCGACATCTTAAAAACTACCCCTGTCGTTGACAGAGCGCCGAAAGGGGCTCTACTGGATATAATTCAGAATTAACATAGGCCTAATTGCAATGGTGTCCTGTGTTATGTCATACATTGTCTTGGTTCACTGAACGTTTTGGTCAAAGTGGCGAAGTCGGGGCCTCCAGGTTTTATGTGGGATGTGCCTGGTTAAAATTTTTTTTTTTGGGGGGGGGGACATCTGTCCGAAAATGAGGTTTTTAGGCGCCTCCGCAAAATTGCGGAAAGCGGCTACAAACTTCGTCGTGTCTGTCCATTGGTCGAGCCAGCATGAAGCAACTCGTCTCCAAGGGAAGGATTTTCGTGAAATTTGATATTTGAGTATCTTTCGAAATTCCTTTTAAGAAAATTCAAGTTTAATTAAAATCTGACAAGAATAACCAGTACTTTACATGCAGAGTTTTGTACATTTGTGATGTCTTGTCTAATTCTCCGAAGAATGAGAAATGTTTCAGACAAAAGTTGTAGAGAATCAAAACACATTTTATATCCAATAATTTTTTTTAGAAAACTGTTTCGTTTATGAGATAATGTGGAAAAATAAGGTAGAACCGGACAGGCTCATGCCCATTGCATGCTGGATACCTAATGCTACAGACACCCACACAGAATATGCAATACTTGAAGAATAAAAGACTAACTTGATGTAACTTGCTATTTTATTTTACTTCTTATGTGCTCAACATGTGGTATCCGTGTAGCAGGTTGCAGCCTGGTACACGGATACAACTCCAACCCTACCACACCGAAACTCCAAAACACATCGAACCAAGAACAGTACGACCAATGTGGTAATTCAGCAGAATAGCCGCAAGCTCCTGATGATGGATGTATTAATGTCCGAAACATGTTGAGCACATAAGAAGTGAAATAAAATAGCAAGTGACATCAAGTTGGTCTTTTATTCTTCAACTATCACAATGATGCACGGTCCAATAAACATAAGAAAATAATAAAGTCTTATATCAATACAAGTATATACTCTATATTAAACATGCACTGCACTGAGATATTCCAAAATTATACTTTTATATTTAATATATATTCGTAATTTACTTTACTAAAATTTCTTTTTGTTAATCTGTAGTTCAATTTTAAGTACAGTTTGCTACAAAATTTAAATTTTTGTGAAAATATCTAACATAATTTTATTATTTTTAAAGCGCATGTTATGTACAAACTATATAAATATGTCATCGCTCGAAGTATAAGTAAAGAAACTGCTGGTTTCGGGAATCTCGGTATATCTTCATCACAACAAAGTAACTAATGAAATCGAGAAAACATCTGTCTAGTTTTTGCTGAGAATGGTGCAATGGTCACCAAATTACAAGGCCACACACAAATGTTAAGATGTTCCGTGCTTTATATTTGATATGAAAAAAACCATGCTATCGGAATCAGTAGTTTTAGAAGAAATACCTTGTTTATAAAATAAAGTCCATAAACTTAAACTATTTAATTTTTGTCGTTTAACCCATAAGGTCTTCAACTGCTGTCGGTAATTAAAAATAATTTCCAATTTATAATGACAAATCTTTTCCAATCTTCGCTTCAGCGTAGTTTTCTTTCTACAACTATGGACATGTCATATTATAATTATATAAATAAATTACAAAGGCAGTCCGTGTCCTCTCATGCGGAAAGCATCCTTCTTGTGTAAGAACTGTGTTAGTTTTTTTTTTTTTTACTTTCAGAATTTTCAAATAATTCACAAAAAGCAAGCAGGAAACAGTTCGTGTATGAGTCAAAATAAAATAGTACATTCTTTATACCAACTCCTGATGCCCATTTTAACATTTCTTTTTTCAGTTCTACGTTGCGCTGAGTAATATATACAGGAGAGTTGAAATAAAGCGATAAAGACAGGGATAAAGGGAAAATAGAAAAGCGTTGGATTACGTTTCGTAAAGCTCACAAAACGAGTCTGTTTAGAAAATCTGGTTGAAGAAGTTTCGGTGGTTCGTTCTTACAGACACTTACAGCTCTCTATTTGCAAGCTTGGGTGAGTAACTATCGGAAGTCAATACCTCCTCGCGATGCACAGCAACTCTCGGTAAATAGCAAACCGGACAGCTTATTTTGAAACCGGATATTAAGCAGGAGTTTGATGTTTACTGTAAAATGGTGTTCAACACTTGTGGGTTGCAAATGCAACTGATTAATTGACAGGTACTATCAAACAACGGTTAATTAAAGGGATTAACAGAGCGTTATCTTTGCATGATATACACGTATTTCCATAACATTAATACACTGATATGTTCTAAATTCTCCATTCTGCCCACAGAGCATAAACTTATGAATAAGATTTCATAAAATTACAAAACTGAAATTATAATATACTGTTATGAATTGTGGAGGAGCAGAAAATGTCCAGATTCTTTCTTTTTTCCATTCTTCTTATTTACCAATAAGTTACATTTACGCACAAAAAAGATTAAAATCTGTGATGTATTAGGTGTTATTATAATCACTTTTCTTACTTTACCTACATCTGAATAATTATTAGCATGAAACACTAAAAGAGGTCTTTCTTATTAATAACAAATCTTTGTCGATATTTCCGAAATAACGGGTCTATCACACGCTGACGTAAGACTGAAGGGACGGTGAAATGAAGTGATACAGGCAGAGATATATTGTACCATTCGCTCGTAAAAAATTATTTTAATCCAGCTAATTATATTAAAACGTAAGACTTTGTTTTACTAAAGCATGTTATACACAAAAATTTTCTAATATTATAAGAAGGAATTAGTGAAATATCTAGAAAGATGTGTGTGTGTGTGTGTGTTCGAGTGTTTCTCTGTTGTAACTTTTTGATAACGAACCACTAAAATATCTCACAGTCTTAGAATGATAAGCCTATTAAACTGCCTTTAGGCACCAGGCATCCCATATATAGGACAGGCGTACTGCTATTCTCCAGCGAATGCTTTTTATACACTTAGTCAACAAATATATTTAATGATTTTTTATACTTGTTCGCTCCATCACCGTTTACTCCTCCAGAAAATGTCATGTATTGCTTAAAGTTAACTTTTTTGGTTCATAAAATATTCACATTTTACATACATGCTGTTCTAAAATTTAAATGTCCAGCTCCAGGGTCAAAGGGTTAATTAAGACTCAACTACCTCTTACACAGCAAGTAATTCGATTTTTTTTCTAATTGTAAAAATTTTCAATAATCTCTAACGTACTCACAAAATACTCCATAATTTAACTACACGCATAGAATAAAATTCACGATGATAATAAAATAAGATACAGACTATTTTATTAATTAGTAACTTCGCTATTGACAGACTTATTGTAGGTGTACTAAGTTTAACTTTTCACTTAAATAATGTTTCACAGAGGTTTCATCAGCTGTCTTCGTTATGACAGCTTAGAACTTGAAATATGTGTACGAAATAATTTTCGGCTAAAATATTAGGACTGAAAGTCGACATGATGCCAAGGGCAGATGCCATACTTCTTTGTTCGACTCGCGCTACTGGCTGATATAGTGACTTTTAGCTGATCTATCAAACTTAGGAATTTCATAAATTATTTCTTTAACCCAATACCGCCAACAAAAAATTAATATAAAGACTATACACTTGTAACTGCATATTACCTGTCATTATGTAAGGTCATTCAATTAGTTTGTTGTCATACGGAATACATAGCGAATGTGACAGGCATATGTACAAACTGTTTCAGCATTTAAATTCCAATAGTATTAATTACGAGAATCTCAGTGAGAACCAGCAGTACACTTACAGTGCTGTATGTCGAACCGCAATTAAAATTCTTGGATATTTCAAAAAAAGAATGCAATAGAAACTACAATGTTACTGCGGTTTATATTCTCACTATAAGGAGGTTTGAGGAAAACTGTTGACCTCCTGACACCCAATCACCTCCTCCAAAAAATTATCATGTAAAATCTTGGAATGAGTGTCATAGTCAATCAAAATAGTTAAAGGTCCTCTAAACCCATTAACGTTTAATTAAACAAGAGTGTGTCTTGTATCTAAGGTAAGTCCATGTCACCACGGCATGGGACGTCTTCACGTTGCGGTTGGATAGCATGGCCTCTACGTGTGCAGAATAGTTGCGAATGTATTGGTAAGCTGTCGCGAACAGCCTGCAAGAGACGATCCAATAGTTGGGGTTGGGCGAGGGGCTAAGTTCAACACTCAAAAAAAAAAAACTTGTTACGAAATGTTACATATGGATTCAGAATTGGATAGATTCTTTGGAAATGTCTAGTCATTGGAAAATGGTTATTTAGAATAGGCACACATGGGAGATTCATGTGGAAAACGTAATGTTCTTCCGAGTTCCTTACAGTAAGGGGAATTTCTTGAACACCTGAAGAACCACTAGATTCTCAAAAAGGACTCCTCTCCATGGAGTTAGTACTTTAGCTAGTGTGTTAGTCAGTCAGTCGGCTTTTTACACGAGACCATGTAAGCTTGAAACAAAGCTCGCTATGTACACTCGCTTAAGGAGCACAATAGTCACTTAGGCGCGTAAGTATTCCGTCATTTAATCTTCTTGGGTAAACATTTTATGCCTTTTCACTGTATGTAGCACAGTCCTTTTTGAGAATATAGCATTCCCTCGGGTTACCAGGAAAAACACTAATCTTTAGTCCTAAACAAACAAACAAACAAACAGGCATACAGGAAAGATTAACGATGTCTTCTAAAATGTGACGCTAAATGGTCTAGTAAAATCTCATCGAACTTTCGAAAAAACCCACAGCTTTCAACTTGAAGGTTAAAATGGAGGCAACAAGTCCCTCCAAACTGTCGGAAAATATTTAAGGACCTCAGCACATCACATTCCAGACAAAATTACTCTATACAGTCACCGTCGCGAGAACCTAAAATCTTTCGTAAGGAAGAGAGATTAACTTAGAAAACACCAAATTAATTTACCTTCCCATTGATCGTTCCAGCTTCTCTTATCCTTCCAGCGTAGTGTTAATGGTTGCGGGTTGCTCTAAAAGAGGAAGGCAAAGAAGACTGATCTATCTGGCAACCATTCGTACTAGGACTGACTTAGTAGATTCTTGCTGGTCTTTGTGACCTCGTTCCCACGACTTGTGTACTTAACCATTCTAGCCTCGCCGTGCCGAATGATGTTGTCCACATACGTCGTTACTGTGCTTGTCAAGCATAACTGAGTAGTGGGAATGTAAAAAATGTAATCTTGATTTTTTAAGGAACAAATATTGCTAATTCCTTTGAGTTGTCGGTGATAAACGTGTAAGTAGACAAGATCTATAAAGATTACCATTGCCATGACACGGTAAATATTCACAAGTGACAAATATTTGTAAAATGTATCAGACGTGAGAAGCAGTTTTTATATAAAAAGGAAACAACCATACAAGAAAGAGATAAAGGCCCGTACAAAACATGAATATCAGAAATAAAGACTCAGTCCTCTCTCAACCTGTGCACGGAACGGCCACCTATAGGTGTGATGATACCAGGGGCTGTGTAATGCAAGTTTAACCTCACGATGATGAGCACATGTGCTCGAAACATTTAGAGGCATGAAATAAACTTATTGTAAAACAAAAATTTTGTGCATCAAGTTGGTTAATTACTGAGATAAATATACTGAAATTCACGGTCAGCAAAACGTAAAAAAACTAGTAAACTTGTCGTAATTGTGGAAGAGGCCTTAATTTCACATACAAAATTCGTCTAGCTTCTGTTTGTGTATCTGTATGGTTGAAATTCAACTACACGACTAGTGTTTTTGTACCTTTCTTTTATGTTTTGTTGACAGCACATCACGACTGTCTGTTGGTCTGTTGGCCAACAGACAGTCAACTAAAAAACACAACACGTACTAATCGTTGTGCATATACAGTGTACCTCCTGATGATGGGCTACAAACATGCCCAAAATATGTAGAGGTTGATTGACGAAATAAAATGAGGATAAATAGTGCATAAAGTTGGCTTTCATTACACGGATGTTTTTGTACCGTGTATACAATATGAGAAGTTGCTCATATCACAGAGATAAATGACATGGAAAATGTAGGAGACTGGAAAAACTTCATACAGGAAAGAAGGGAACAAAGATATAAACAAACTAAGAAGAATTCCTTCCAAGCCGGAACTGAAGTAAGCCCACGCTACAACGCATTATTCTGTGACGTGAAAAGTGACATTCAGTGTTGGAAGTTTAACTCACTACCAAAAAATCTGCCGTCTTATGTATGATATGGGAAGGAGAGCGGTCTGAATTGTGCTCATCTGGAATCCACGTCTCTAGAGCGGAAGTTTGTGCAGACACAACGCACGCCACCTAATTTCCGGGGTCGTACTAATATTACAGCGATATCCAGTGTCTCGTCAAACAGAGCCGCAGAATGGGTATTTCCGGGCGGCTAATGAAGTTTGTCTGCACCTCACACCTTGGCTGTTGTGTTTAAGTAAACTCTTACTATGCACACATTCTTAATGTAATAAAATGTGGATACGATGAAAGAACAGCATGTTCAACTTACATCATTTCTAACTTACAAGATCCACTTAAAGTCTTCTTTCATATCCTCTATGACTGAGCTCTTGTTCTATTCCACACACTATGATTAACCTTTTGACGCCTAATGTCAACTATAATGGTCGTACCGCACCGCTAACCTCCAAAGTTGCATTTTATATATTTATTCAACAAATATAGGTACATGTTACTTTGAACATGGTGTATACTCTCCGTTTTTTTCTCTTCAAAATGCAGTTTGTTTCAAAATTCTAACTTGTTTGGTTCTGTATTATTCACATTTTATATACAGGGTGTGCTAAAATTAAAAAAAAAATAATTCCGGCGCCAAAAGGTTAATCCATCTTCTCTCGGATATCCATGTCATCTCCCGCCCTTCGGTTTATATTAATACTGCAACTTCGGGAATCATTTCAGGCAGTATTTCCAAATATTCTACTTATTCCTTTGATGCATTTTTGACAGTGTTTTAATAAGTGTTAACCCCATTTCTTTTTTATTATATTAATTACGTTTATTATCCTCCATTCTGTAGCCTTCAAGCGCCCTGCATTTTCACTTTACTTTTTTTTAATCTAACGCCAGTCCCTGATAAAAAGAGCAGTACAGCTACTAATATATAGAATTTAAGCAATGCTCTCTGTCGGCATTCCAGTATTAGTACGTATTTCCTTATCCCTACGCAGTAGGAATCCCAGAAATTGAATATAAATAACTCGCGTTTCGGAAATTCGATTCCAAACTGCGGGGTTAACGTTAACCTCATTGATGAAGAATCACCTGGGTCAATATATAAGACAACATTTTTTATTTTTATTGTTACACCGTGCATATTGTCGAGTTACTCAATTATTACACCAACCACTGCTCATATATAAAATGTATAAAATTTATACCTTAACACATTAAAAACGATCCGACATGTTTCGGTCCTAAGACCATCATCAGGGAGCTATATATTCCTGGCTAAAGTCACACTAGAAATAGTCACTGATTAATTTCGTTGTACAAGTTGGGTGTTGTGGCAGCATGCCGTGTTGTGTAATGTTATGTTGCGAGGAGTGCCCTGCTACGGATGTGCATTCTGTGCTTCGTTGC
>Ga0123352_10017487_pt1 | contig 11430 bp, 10 predicted proteins | sample TergutLab28metaG_FD_89700 | JGI IMG/M metagenome (GOLD analysis project Ga0123352, IMG submission 89700) | Labiotermes labralis P1 segment gut microbial communities from Petit-Saut dam, French Guiana - Lab288 P1 | ecosystem: Host-associated > Arthropoda: Insects > Digestive system > Gut ...
AAACTGCTTTTTGGCTTCAAAGTCGGCTTTCTTCCAAAGCCTGACATCAATGAACGCACCTTCTACCTTTTTCCCCGCCATGTATATGGTTCTGGAATCCGAAAAATCAACCATAGTTACCGCTTCTGACTTTTCAGGGATAATGGTGATAAGGCTGCCAAACGCAGCTTTAACCGCTTCCTTTTTGGCATCTGAAATCGTTTCACTTACATTTACCGCAATGTACGGCATATTTAACCTCGCTTGTAGTGTTGTAGTGTAAGTATGCGGGCTTAGGATTGGTTTGTCAATTGTCAAGAAGTTCATCATCTTTGTGGCAAATTTAAAATTGTTATGATTTTATTTGACAAGCTCCTGTAAGCTGTGGAATAATATGTCTACGCCTACAAAAGTATAGTTTATATTAAGGAGATTTAAGAACATTTAAGAACATGAAAAAATACACTGGTATATTGTTGTTTGTATCTATGCTTATTGTTTCATTAGTATCTTGCGGTCCTTCGCGCGGAAGTTCTGGGGAAACAAGGGTAAATCACCTTGAACGTATAATAGCGGCAGATGTACTTAAAGTTGGTGTTTCACTTGATAATCCGCCTGCCCAATTCAGAGACGATGCTGGTGAGCCGAAAGGGTTTCATGTAGATGTGGCTTACAAAATGGCTGAAGAGTTAGGCGTTAGCAGGGTGGAATTCGTTCAGGTTGACGGCGCTACGCGTATCCCTGCCGTTATTTCTGGGCGAATAGATGTATTAATTCAAGGAATTACCGGTAATCTTGAACGCTCAAGGGTAATGGCTTTTTCAATTCCGTACCTGCGAGTGGGACTTAAAATGTTGACTACTTCAGGTTCACCTTTCTACACTATCAGTGACTTGAATAGACCTGATGCCAGAGTTGTCGTAGCCCGCGGCACCACTACTGAGGCGTTGGTGTTAAGGCATGCGCCTAAAGCAGAGATGGTATATGTTTCAGGTTTCTCCGATCAGGTGCTGCATTTGACGCAAGGCAGGGCAGATGCGCTTCTTGAAGACAATGTCGCTGTAGATTACGCAGCAAGCCTTAGCAACGGTGCACTTGTGGTAAGGGAAACAATGTATACCTCTGACCCAATATGTATCGGTATGCCTAATGACTGTCCTATATTTATCCGCTGGGTTGACATGTTTGTGTCCTGGCAGATTAGTTCGGGATGGATGGCTGAAACGTATCAAAAATGGTGGGGAGAACCTCAATCGCAGTTACCTTACCTCTGGTAGTTTTTCTGTAGACAGGCTGTTCCAAAAAATCAAATTTTGGAATAGATGTTTTATGGAGTGGAGATAATTTTTAATTAATGTACAGGTTAAACTTTGGATTTTTATCGCAATTTTACGGCTTGTTGCTGGAAGGTGCCATAAGATCATTAACGATAATTTTCTTCTCCGCTATTATTGGGTTTATATTTGGCACAATGTTGGCTCTTGGTCGTCGTGCTAATTGTAAGCTTCTAAACGTTCTCTGCGCGGCGATTGTCGATGTTTTGCGCAATACACCATTTCTTGTCCAGCTTTTTTTTATGTTTTACGGACTGGCACAGCTTGGAATAAAAACTCAACCCATGATAACTGTTATCATTACGCTTGGTATAAGCGCAAGCGCATCTAACTGTGAGGTAATACGGGCAGGTTTTTTGGCTGTTAAAAAGCAATACTTTGAATGTTCGGCTGCTCTTGGTTTTTCGCCGTTATTAACTTTGCGTTATGTGGTACTGCCGATCTCTTTACGGGTTGCTTTCAAGCCGCTTACAAATAACTTCGTCAATCTCATACTGACATCCGCAGTAGCATTTTACATAGGGATACCCGAACTTATGGGCAACGCGCAAACTATTATTTCCAGGGTATCCCGTCCTTTTGAGATGTATTTGGTTATACTGATGTGCTACTGTATTTTCACGTTTGCCTTGTCTTTTCTTGCAAAAATTATTGATCGAAGAATATCCATAACCTTATAAGGAAGCAGCCGTTATGTTTGATTTTGCACAAGTTGCCCAAATTACCTGGAAAGATGGCATACAGTTGTTACACGGAATTCGTATCACCTTATCGGTAACTCTTATTTCTATTGTTCTCGGTACTATACTGGGTACTATACTGGGACTTATTCGCTGTTCTCGAAATAAAATTGTCAGCGCTGCACCACTTATTCTCATAGAGCCGTTACGAAATTCACCATTAATGGTGCAGTTATTTATGATCTATTTTGGATTGCCTCTGGTTACGCGCATTATGCTTGATGCGTATCCTGCTGCGGTTATTGCACTTTCACTTAATACTGCGGCATTTTTTGCCGTGCTTGTTCATAGTTCGATTAAAGCGGTTCCAGAAATGCAGTGGCAAGCCGGTTTTGCCCTCGGGCATAGCCGCTTGTCAACTTTTATTACTATAATTGCACGGCAGGCTATCAGGATTCTTATCCCAGCGGCAATAACTCTTTACCTTGGACAGTTGCAGAGTTCATCGTTGGTAGCACTTATCGGACTGAGGGATTTAACCAGAACAGGAGAGCTTATTACTATTCGCACAATGAGACCGTTTCTTGTGCTAAGTATTGTATTTGCCCTGTACTACATTATTTCTGCTCCACTTGCACGCCTTGCAAAAAAACTGGAGAAGAAGGCGGGATTTTCCTATTAACCACTGGAGGAATTACCATGGCTATGATTGAGATCAAAAATGTAACCAAGAGTTTTGGTGAGCTTACTGTACTCAAAAACTTTACTGTCGATTTTACGCAGGAAGGTGTAACAGTGCTTCTTGGTCCAAGTGGAACGGGAAAAAGTACGCTTCTGCGCTGTATAAATGGTTTAGAAAAAATTGATGAGGGCGACATTACTATAAATGGGCTTTCAGTCACGGATAAAAAGAATTTAAAGCAAATCCGCCTTACATGCGGCATGGTGTTTCAGGTAACCGTGCTTTTCCCGCATTTAGACGTTATGGAAAATATGATATTGAGTCCAGTTAAGCTGCTGGGTATGGGTAAGAATGAGGCAAAAGAAGAGGCTCGCTATTATCTTAACAAGGTAGGACTTTCCTCTAAAGAAAATTCAAGGCATAATGAGTTGTCAGGTGGAGAGCAGCAGCGGATTGCAATAGCACGGGCGCTTATGATGAACCCCAAGGCATTGTTGCTTGACGAAGTAACTTCATCGCTGGATCCAGAAATGAGTAATGAGGTATTAGGTATTTTGGAAAACCTTGCAGCTGATGGTGTATGTATGCTGATTGTAACTCACGCCATTACTTTTGCGCGCCGCGTGGCTAGTAGAGTGCTGTTTCTCGATAAAGGTACGCTTGTATGCGACGAGCCAACCGCGCGTTTTTTTACCCATGTACGTAATGAGAACGAGCGTGTAAACCGCTTTCTCAAGTTTATCGGTGAGTGATGGGTGTTACCCATATGTACATTTCAGGATATAGGTACGAATGATAGCGATAATTATTCACGGAGGGTGTCGTGACATCCTTCCCTCTGAAAGCGAAGTATCGACTTCTCTGTTCGGGATTAAGAAATACGGCGAAAAAGGCTTTTCCATGCTGAAAGAAGGGAAAGCTGCCCTTGATGTGGCGGAAGCTGTAATTTCAATGCTGGAAGATGACCCTGCTTTTGACGCGGGAACCGGGTCTTTTAAAAACCTCAATGGGGAAGTAGAAATGGATGCCATTATAATGGACAGTAATTATCGCTGTGGTGCTGTACAGTGTATTCAAAATGTCCAAAATCCCATATCTGTCGCCAGGTTGGTGATGGAAAAAACTCCGCATAAAATTCTTTCCGGTATTGGAGCAGAACAATTTGCCAGGGCACACGGAGTCCCCTTGCATAAGTTTGCAGAAGGTGAAGCAGATTCCCATGAAGTGAAAGACAGGAAAAGACTTCTTGGTGATATTCAATATTACACAGAATTGCGCAATAACGATAAAGTTTTTTCGACTGTTGGCATTACTCTTCTGGATACGCAAGGAACTCTTGTAGCTGCAACATCAACTGGTGGGATCAGAATGAAGATGCCCGGCAGGGTTGGGGATTCTGCCATACCGGGCGCGGGAACTTTTTGCAACGAAGAAATCGCTTTGTCGGCGACCGGTGAAGGGGAAGGAATAATGCGCCTTTGCCTTACACACCGCATAGCAATGGAATATCGCCATAACAAAAATCTCACCGATGTGTGCAAAATTGGAATTGCGGACGGTTCGGCTATTGACTGCATTTGCGGAGTAATTGCATTAAGCAGGAAAGGAACATTTTCATGGGTGCATAACGGGGCTTTTATGCCCGTTTATCATAACATAGATACGTAATAACCAAGGAGTTTACAATGACTATTCAGGAAATTAAAGTTCCGCCTTTCCCTTCGGAAAAAATACACGAGTCCATTGTTCGTGTTGCTGATGCGGAAACATACAGGAAAAGAATCGCTAGCGCTCTTAAAGCTTCCTGGGATCGATACAAAACGACCCACCTTGTGATTTACGCGGACAGGGAGCATTTTGCCAATATCCATTATTTTACAGGATACGATCCACGCTTTGAAGAATCCCTGCTCATTCTTGCAAAAGATAAGGAGCCGCTTATTCTTCTTGGAAACGAAGGTTGGGTTTATTCGGAAATTATTCCCTACAATATTAAAAGGGTACTTTACCAGAGTTTCAGCCTTGCGGGGCAACCCAGGGAAAAAGCCGAACGGAATCTTCTGGAAAAGACATTGGGCGAGGCTGGAATTGATAAAAATAGCACCGTAGGCATTATCGGGACAAAGTACTATGTTGCCGAGGAGATGGAAGATTTTCAGCATACTATTGATATTCCCTACTTTATTGCCAAAGCTGTACAGTCCACAAATTGTTCCATCCTGAATGTAACAGACATCATGACGCATCCGAGGTACGGGCTTAGAACCACACTGGATATTGATGAAATGGCTGTATTGGAACTGGCGGCGGCAAAAGCTTCCCGAAGTGTTTACAGGGTGATGAAAAACCTGTCTCCTGATATTACCGAAATTGAAGCGTCGGCACACTTTGAGCTGGATGGGGATCCAATGGTTGCCCATCCCAATCTCAATTTTAGGCATGAGGATATTCGCCGCGGGCTTGTAAGTCCGGGAAATAATAAACTTCATTACGGCAGCCCTTTCAACATCGGCTTGGGCTATCGATCTTCCATGGTTGCCAGAACTTCCTTCTACGCGCGTAACACTTCTGATATTCCGGCAGAATGGGCGGATATTATGGAGAAAGTCTACAAGCCGTATTTTCGCGTGATTGTCCACTGGTATGAAAGCATGAAGATAGGCGCAACAGGAAAAGAAATTCTTGCACGTATCCGTAGTGAGGTTCCAGAGTATGATAGCCTGGGCGTCGGACTTAACCCTGGACATCTTATACACAACGATGAATGGACATCCAGTATATTTACCGATGCAGAAGCATACCCCGTGCGAAGCGGCATGGCGATTCAATGCGATATTATAGCCTGTCCGGAACATTATCCCGGCGTACATATCGAAGATGGGCTTATTATGGCGGACGCTGAAACACGCAAGCAGTTTGCCGCGAAGTACCCAGAGAGCTGGAAACGGATCGAAGCGCGCAGGAAAATCATGAAGGAGCAGCTTAATATAAAGATAAGCGACGAGCTTCTTCCCCTCTCTGAACTTCAGGGTTGTTTATCTCCGTGGACAGTTGATCCTCATTCTGTGCTGGCAGTTCGTTAAACCTTAGCTTCGCGTTGTTGCCAAGCGGGATAATCCTCTGGTTTAATGGAAACGTGGTCGTACAATAGACTTGCGTTCTCAACGGTTAATGTATCTGTACCGGCTTTCCAGAAGTAGCGGATTCATAAATGGCATCAATTATCTTCATCAGAATGAGGGCTTGATGGGGAGTATTAAGAGGAGCTGCCGTACCACTCAAACATTCGCCAAAATTCCTTGCACTGGCTATCCGTCCCATTGAATTGTCCTTTTCCGCCTTGATGCTCAAATCTACTTGGTTGCCATACTCCTCGGCAAAGAGCTTTGCACTGTCGATGCTGGTGTCATCAACGCTGTCAATACCAAAAAGACGCTCCACTTTCCCACCCATTTTTTCACCCTGAAAAGTAACAGACACTAACTCCCGTTCATTCATTTCTGCCCATGAACTGCGTATCATAAGACTTTGCCCGCTTTTAAACGTAAGCATTGCATGGCAAGAAGATTCCACATTCGTTATTCCATTATCTGAATCAGATATTCCCCAATGCCCCTTAAAAGCTTTATTGTTCATAAAATCAGAGTACGTAACGCCCAAAAGGTAATCTGGTTCGGGGTAGCCCATAAACCAGAGGGCAAGATCAAGCATATGCGGGAGATCGATTATTGCCCCGCCACCGGAAAGCGACTTGGTAGTAAACCAGCCGCCAAATCCGGGGATTCCCGCGCGGCGAATCCACATTGCCTGGGCAGAATTAATTTTTCCAACCCTATTATCCGCAATATAGCGGTATATTGCTTGCGCATCAGGGCGGGCGCGGTTATTAAAATTAAACATCAACGTTTTACCTGAGTTTTCGGCGGCAATGCTCATTTCCTTCATTTCAGCGGCGTTCATGGACGGATGTTTTTCGCAAAATACATGCTTTCCGCTTTTTAGGGCTTCAATTGCCAAGGAGTAATGAAACTTGTTCGGAGTGATAATTGAGACTCCGTCTATATCTGGTAAAGCGGCAAGCATTTCTGTCAAGCTGCTAAAAATATGCCTTATTCCGCGTTCTTCACCAAAAGTCCGACCTCGTTCAAGACTTCTGTTTGCAACAGCAATAACTTCCGCGCCAGCACTGATAAAACCCTCGTAATGATAACGCGCCATGCCTCCAGCGCCGACAATGGCAAGTTTTGGTTTTTTTATCAGCATAATCTCCCTTTTTATGTTAAAACTCAACCTTAGAATAGTAAATCTTAAGGTAACAATCTGTCAAGGAATAGTTTTGTAACTTAATTTGGCGCTCACATCCTTCGCTGGTCTCGGTGTCAGATGCGCTTGCAATTTTGGCAGTTAGCTATTCATTTTTTGACGTTGCGGCTTCTTGCTCTTGCGGTTTGAAATTCCAAAAAGGTCCACCCATAGTCATCGTATTACCAGTACTGGTAAAAATTCCCGCCTGTCGTCCATGTTTATCGTACAGATCTACTACCCTGGAAGGAAAACCGTTTGATTCACTTATTTCAAGATTACTTCCAATAGTTATGCGTGAACGATCGCTTACCACATAAAAAATGCCTGAGCCGAAATCAGTGATACTCCCTGGAATTGTTACGCTTGCCAAGCGATTCCCGAAAAATGCAAAACTCCCAATACTGGTAACACCATCGGGGATGGTAACCACAATAAGATTGTTGCTAGAAAATGCAAAGCTATCAATGACTTTAACACTGTTTGGTAGTGTAATTTGAAAAAGATTATTCTGTGCAAATGCTTCATGCCCTATATAGGTAACACTATTGCCGAAATCTATCCAGCGCAGCCCGTTACCGATAAATGCTCTGGTTCCAATCTGGATTACACTGTCGGGAATGGTAACCTCAGAAAGATACCTCTTCGAAAATGCTTCGTCTGCAATTTCGACAACAGGCATTCCAAATACTTGAGATGGAATTCGTACATTGCGGCTTTCTCCTGCATAGTTGGAAATTGCCACTTGGTTACCGTCTGCTACTATATCCCAAAGGAAATCTATTGCACTATCATACTCAGGATGCTCTTGCTCCCAAAGCTCCTGCTGTTGATTTTGCTCAGGGGTTCGCGCTATTTGCTGTCCAGGTGCAGGGATATTGGTGAGTTGGTTCATTACAAACGCCCAATCTCCTATAGAAATATCGCTATCAGGAATAGTTACGCTTGCCAGACGATTTATTGCAAATGCCAGCTCCCCAATGGAAACAACACTAGAGGGAATTGATAGCTCGGTGATTCTGTTTCCGGCAAACGCCAGTTCTCCTATAGAAATAACACTGCTAGGAATAACAATATTTGATAGCTGGTTGTCCTCAAATGCCCGATCCCCTATGGAAATAACAGTTTCAGGAATTATTATCTCGGTAAGTCGGTTGCTGACAAATACCCCTTTCCCAATTAAGGTAATACTATTGGGAATAGTTACATCGGATAATTGGTTTTCCCCAAATGCCCAATCCCCGATTGAAGTAACCGTTTCAGGGATGATTATCTGGGTAAGCCGGTTTCTGGAAAATAGCCCTTTCCCGATGGAGGTAATACTATTGGAAATAGTTACATCGGATAATTGGTTTCCCACAAATGCCCAATCTCCGATTGAAGTAACGCTATCGGGAATAGTTACAGTGGTCAACTGATTTCTGCCAAATGCCAGCATTCCGATAAAAGTAACGCTGTCGGGAATAATTACGCCAGTCAGATTATGCCTTGTTTCTCCTGAAAAGGAGATACCGTTATCTCCCTCTGACCACTCTCCGCCTATAAATGCTTCTTTCCCAATTCCAATCACAGGCATTCCCTGTATTTCCGATGGTATTCGTATACTTCTGCCCTTTCCGCTGTAACCAGTAATTATCACACCTTCGTCCGATGTTTCCCATTCGAACCATTTTTCTCCGTTTGCGGTACAAGACAGAAGCGCCGCCGAAAGCAGCACTACATACCAGCATCTTGTTATTATTCTCATAGTTAACCCCACGCATTTTTAAAAATGCAGCGCGCTCTTATATTTCCAATCATATACACAGCGCAAACCATCAGCCCTTGTTCTTAACAATCTTCGCCCAGGTATCGCGCAACCCTACCGTTTTGTTAAACACAGGTTGTCCACTGGAGCTCACATCCTTATCGCGGGTGAAGTAGCCCAAGCGCTCGAACTGAAAGCGGTCTTCGCTTTTGGCGCTTGCCAAACAGGGTTCAGCGTAAGCGTTTGCCAGTACCTCAAGCGAGTTGGGGTTCAGGTTGTCAAGGAAGGTTTTGCCTTCTGGAACATCCATTGCGCGCTCTGGTGAAAAAAGGTGATCGTAGATGCGCGCTTCGATACTGAGCGCGTGCGGAGCGGAAACCCAGTGGATGGTGCTTTTTACCTTTTTGCCGCCTTCAGCACTAGCACTGCCGCTTTTTGTTTCAGGGTCGTAAGTGCAATGCACGGCAGTTACAGTTCCCGACTCGTCTTTGTCGCAGCCAGTGCAGGTAACGATGTAGCCGTACCGAAGGCGGACGCTGTTGCCTGGGTACAGACGGAAATACTTTGGCGGGGGAGTTTCTTCAAAATCATCGCGCTCGATCCAGAGTTCGCCTGAAAACGGAATCTTCCGCGTGCCAGCAGATTCATCTTCGGGATTGTTCACCGCATCAACTTCCTCGGTGCTGCCGATCGCCCAGTTGTCAATAATGAGCTTCAGCGGTTTAAGGACTGCCATCACGCGCGCACTTGTCTTATTGAGATCGTTTCGCAGGCAATACTCAAGAAAGGCAATGTCGACCATTGAATCAGTTTTGGAAATACCGACTTGGGAAATAAAACTGCGAATGGCTTCTGGCGTGTAACCGCGGCGGCGCAGTCCTGCTATCGTAGGCATTCGCGGATCATCCCAGCCAGAAACGCGACCTTCCTGCACCAGATGTAGAAGCCAGCGCTTACTCATCACCGTGTGGGTAAGGTTAAGGCGGGCAAACTCAATCTGGCGGCTGGGGAAAGATTGCGCCTCGCGGATAAACCAGTCGTACAGGGGGCGGTGGATTTCGTACTCAAGGGAGCACAGCGAATGGGTGATGCCTTCCTTCGCGTCCGACAGCGGATGCTGAAAATCGTACATGGGATAAATGCACCACGTGTTTCCAGTACGGTAATGATGCTCGCGCCTGATGCGGTACATAACAGGATCGCGCATGACGAGGTTTGGGTGCGCCATGTCGATCTTTGCCCGCAGGGTTTTCGCCCCATCGGCAAATTCCCCTGCACGCATCCGCGCAAAGAGGTCAAGGTTTTCTTCCACGCTGCGATCGCGCCACGGGCTATTGCGACCAGCCGGCGTGTGCGTGATGTTGTTTTTGTCAGGGACGGCAGTGCCGCGGTATTCGCGCATTTCATCCTCGCTTAAATCATCAACATAGGCGCTTCCCTTTGTAATGATCTTCACCGCAAGGTCGTACAAATGCTCGTAATAGTCGGAGGCGTAAAACTCGCGATCTTCCCAATCGTAGCCCATCCACGCAATGTCGCGCTTAATTGCCTCAACGTAGGACTGATCTTCCTTTTCGGGATTCGTATCATCGAAGCGAAGGTTGCACTTGCCGCCGAACTTTTCTGCCATATTAAAGTCGATGGAAAACGCCTTGCAGTGCCCGATATGCAGCCAGCCGTTGGGCTCAGGCGGGAAGCGGGTGCGGACATAGTCAAAGCGCCCGCTTTTAAGGTCTTCGGTGATAAAATCGCTGATAAAATCGGAAGCGGGGGATCGTTCACTCGATGTATCTGGTGAAAAAGAATTTTCCATAAGTACTCCACATTACCGTATATGAATAAATCGTAAACTCGTTCTGGCTTAAAAGTTTGTAAGGTAGCAAATGCCTAAAAATAACAGCGCCTGAAGTGAGCGAGGTTGGGCTTGCTGCACCCACGAAGCGCCGCACGCAGCTTTCAGCTGCCCGCCGTACCACCAAAAGAGTCCGAGTTGCTCATCGATGCGCAGCACGTATTCGGCAAAATCGTCCTTTTGGCTTTGCGTGCCGAAAAAGAGGTACGCAAGTCCTTCAAGAATTGCGGCAAACTCTTCCAGAGCGCGGGGATAGTCATGGTACTCAATGGCGGCAACGAGGGAAGGAACTTCATCAAGCAGCTTTCCCTTACGTTCTTCATCGGCTTTTTCCACCCACGTCTTTTGAATAAGCAAGTCAAGGTTGTTTTGAAAGCATACAAGGGACTTTTTTAGCGCAAGTTCCGATGTCTGTGCGTCAAAAAGCTTCCTGTATTCAGCACCGACGCCAAGCAGTGCGGCAAAGGCGCTTGCAGTTTCAAGCTCTGGACCGTTTCCTGCAGGAAAGCCGTTTTGGGGAAATAGTTGCTGGGCAACAGCGCGGTATTCTTTGGGAAGGGTTTTACTTGAACACGGTGGACACGTAAACATACCTTACCATTGCAAATAAAACGGGAATTGTCAACGGGGAAAAACTGAAGACTGGGCGGCGGCAGGACAGGATGGCGCGGGAATGGAGTGAGTATAATTTTTAAAAAAGTATGAGAAACAATAGATGGCACAAGTGTAACGCGAAAAAAAAACTTACTAGCAAAAACAGTACTGTTACTACTAACCTTGCGCCTTTCATATCTTCCCCTTCTGAAGAAGCGCCAGTTAATTTTTTGATCAATTTTATCATGGTCATTACCAGC
>Ga0123352_10017489_pt1 | contig 11429 bp, 8 predicted proteins | sample TergutLab28metaG_FD_89700 | JGI IMG/M metagenome (GOLD analysis project Ga0123352, IMG submission 89700) | Labiotermes labralis P1 segment gut microbial communities from Petit-Saut dam, French Guiana - Lab288 P1 | ecosystem: Host-associated > Arthropoda: Insects > Digestive system > Gut ...
AGTGGACCCCGTTCCAGACCCACTACTACTCAGAAAATCTGGTAGCGCCGGGGATCGAACCCGGGACCTCTGTATCTGTAGCCAGAAACTCTGACCACTAGACCACAGAGGCGGTCGTTATTAACCATCTAACAAGACATATATATACATACACACACAAGTTATTTAACTGTGTCATTCAGAAACCAAACTTTGTTCATGACAATGGAAACTGGGCAGTTACAAAGCTAGTGTATTACACACATTACACACACTCTCCTAACAAATTAACATCACCAGTATAGAAAAAGTGCCCTTTCTGATTCTCTGTAACTTTCAAGGTGGCATAATCATGGCAAGGAGGGGGGGAGGGGGGGAATGAAGTATCTCCCAGTTTCAGTACATTACAAAATGGAAAAGTATAAGACAAATACATTATTATATAGACGTATCAGCAAGTTTAACAACAACTGCAGCACAGATATCAACTGTACATGCAGTGTTATTACATATTCTCTCCATTTTAAACCTTTATGTTTACTTTTATTTACTGTAATAGGCATATCATATGAGCACATTTTCAACTAACATATTATGTTCAGTGTTCCGAAATCTATTAATATCATATACAGTACTGATATCACCGTCTTACATAACATTTACCTGTGCTAGTTTCAAGATAATGCATGTCCTAACAATTTAATTACTTTACTGAAGATTACTAACTAATGAAATTGTCTGAAAAAGTATGAACAGCCAAAACGACTAGTATTAAAAACTGAACATTTCTTTTACATTAAACACAGTGAATTCAAAGGAGTAACAAAAATTCCCAGTTAAGTGATTCTCAGTTGCATAACCATTCCTAGGAATGTGATTATCAATGCACGTAAGGGGACATCTAACTTCATAATTTCATGAATGGCAACCAAGTCTATACACACACACACACACACACACACACACACACATGTGTGTGTGTGTGTGTGTGTGTGTGAGGTATATTGATTACTTCCATTTTTTCTCTAGTATCTATCAAATGCCAAAATGTAATACACAGTACATCTATACAACTGAGTCCACACTCTTGATAAGCAATGCTTATTTCTTTCCACTAACATGCACGTGGTATAACAGCAAAAATATTAAACCCAACTTCCACCCTCAAAGTCTACGGTAACACACTGACTTATTGAAAATATGGGATAATGATGATGGTATCATATAATCACCATCCTCATCACCACCATCTCCATTATCACTACCATCATCTTTATCCTCTTCATGACCATATTCACTAAAACCCATTACAGGTATTACAACAAAACGCAAACCTTCCCCCAAAGCAGAAATATTTTTAACCTTTTCCCCTATGTTTAATTGATATTCTAGAATCTCTGTTTGAATACTATCAGCATGTGTTCTTTACATTTATTCCACGCGGCTCAGTAAAATCTGTTATTTGTAAAATTGCATCTGTCACTATTGTAATTGGAAGAAATGTTTACAGTACCACAGTGATTTGTGTGGCATATAGGAAAAAACTGATAATAACATAATAAACAGAATTCTTGAACGTTCAAATCTCTCATTGCCTTAAAGTGCATGACATCTCATTATTACATATGTTTACACCATATATTTCCATGTTATGTAATTCCTTATTTAAAGTCACGCTCTTGTTCAGTATTTTTAGTTTACTAACTCTCCAGGCTAAATTACTATTGGCCTTGATGAAACCTGTTATGACTGTGTCACAGACATAATACAACCATGGAAGTACTCCTGACCAATGTCCAATTTAAAACATCAGTGAAAATAATACTGCAAAAACTGTCAAGCCAAATAGTCAAATAACACTACAACGTCCAGTTAGAGAATATTCACACCAGTACCTTTTCCTCCCCCCCTTCCCCTCTATCCTACACGCTTCTTATTTCAGAACCACGACCCGAACTGCAAAATTATCACTAACATGTTACGCTTTTATTGCTCTTCTAACCTTACCGAAGTATGAATACATACACTCCCGAAAAACACAACTACCAGAAAGTTCATATACTACACATACATATACATCATCACGAAAGAAAATCTCCAACCAATAATCTTAAATACATTTTATACCAAAACGATCATTGCAAAATTAATGAAACCGGAAGGTCGTCCACAGCTAAGCTGCACCTACTTTCCATACCTCCGAAACATTAATCGCTAGTATTTCATACTAACAAACAATATATGTTTCTTTTACTTACTCCCATGTCTGTTAAAACATCTAATTGCGTATTTTCATCACAAATGTCAAACGTTTCACGGCAAACACTATTCACACTCCACACCCCAGAAACACCACAACTTCTGTACGGGCGGCTGTTACATTTAATCGGCACTCCCCTGCGGTCGTTAAAACATCAAAATCTCAGTGTATTAAAAAAGATGTCCAACCACATTTCACATTGCGAAATGAAACATATAAACAACATAACGAACATTCTCGTTTCAATTCTCAGTAACGGAATGCACTCAAGTTCTCTCTAAAAGCACCAGACCCTAACAATTAACATGGCTGCCAGCTCAAATCAATGAGAATCATTAAATGCAAGCGCATTCTATTATCAAGATATGTAACTGAGTTTGTAAGTTGATATTGCACAGATAGATGTCAGTTTTCTACGATATGACATCGTATAGATTGGTGCTTACGAGCCACCGTTTCGGAAGGTTTCCTTGAACCCATCTTCAGGATTGACAAAGAACTAAACGGTAGCGTTTCACACTGCAACATTTTTGGTTCTCACAGCAGTGCTGATAAATACTCCAGGCTTCTAGGACATGACACTCCCTAGATTTAGTACAGTGTACTATTTTCCATTTGGAAAGGAATATCCTTTAGTTTTTTACATCTCATGGCTTGGTGATCTGTGGTGGCAATGGTATCTGTTCCAGGATAGCTTTTATATCCCATTATTTGACATGTAATAAGTGGAAACAAAGGGTGGAAATTATATCACAGATATGATTCATGTCCTCCAAAATTAACAAATAATTTATTTAAGGATTGCAAGACACTAACGGTCACTTCATTATATGTATTAGAAGTGTTATGTTTTTTAAAGAAGTATAAATCTGCAGTACAAAAAAATAAATAGGCACATGATCATAATACAAGGACAAATATCAAAACTTGTAATACAAAGCTCTATTAAAAAGTGTAATTAATATGGGAATTTGATTGTATAATAAGGTACCAATTAATATAAAGAAGTTGGAGGAATATAACCCCCATAAAAGAGAAATGAAATCTTTTCTCATAGATCATGCGTTTTCATTCAGCAGGAGAGTTCTTATGTTACTGATTTGATACTTTGGCAGCTTGGCCTAAATAAAATAACAATAATATTTAATGTTGTATATGTACAAATTGTTAAAATAAGTAATTGCAATATGGATACGTGTATTAAGTCATTATGAAATGTAGTATAGAGATATTATTAACATGTGGCTTAGGATATTTACAAGTAGTCGGGCTTGTGTAAACTTGACGATGCACATTTTAGTTCCATAAAATTTGGGAAATTTGACAGGCTGAATGACTGTTAACTTCTCATGAAGGATCTGCTCTATGGAGTTGACACATTTATGGTTTTTTTTACTCTCAAAATAAAAGGCAGTTAGTTTCATAAACACTAACCGAGTGTTGTCTTGGAGCTCTGAAGTGAATTTTTAAATCCTATTTAAGTAAATTCCACATTACAAGAGGTTCCAGTGTTTATATCAAAGTAATTTCTCTGCAGGATTCATAGAATTTGTTGTCATGGTGCAGAAAGGAACTGGAAATTTTGAGGCGGTTGAAGGAGGTGTGGCTGTTGTTAGTGGTACAGTGCAAATACCTGATAATGTCTCCCATGAGACAGCATCCCTGGAATCCTTTGAGCCACAGACTAGTGATGATTTTCGGGAAATGTCCTCTCATGATATATACAAAGGGCTGCACCTGCATGGGTACAACTGTCACAGGGACTTCTGTGGTCTTGTGTCTTTGGACAACTCTGGTGAGTGTTTAGTAAGGAACAGGTTCTTTGCATTAGTTACACATAGTGTGCATAATGGGGAGGTAGCATCTGTGTGCATTGGCATGTATCAAGAGTTATGTTGTCTGTAATATGAAATTAACTTCTAGAGCAGTGACATGAAATATATATTAAAAGAAGAAATTGTTGCAAAACAAATTTGTGTGCTTACATAATCAGTAATATCAAAGTACTTTCTGAAATACAGACATATAAACTAAACCAACTGGGAATGGGGAAACAATTTTTGGTAGAGAAAAATATGATTATAAAAAACATAATGGCTGTAATGTACCATGTGAGTACTGTGTGTGAAATGTAATGTACCATGTGAGTACCATGTGTGAAATGTAATGTACCGTGTGAGTACTGCATGTGAAATGTAATGTACCATGTGAGTACTGTGTGAAATGTAATGTACCATGTGAGTACCATGTGTGAAATGTAATGTACCGTGTGTGAAATGTAATGTACCATGTGAGTACCGTGAGTGAAAAGTAATGTACCGTGTGTGAAATGTAATGTACCGTGTGAGTACTGTGTGTGAAATGTAATGAATAATCTCAGTGTTAATTTCTATTCAGTTGAGATTTTCCTCATGTTTGTGTTTCAGTATGCTTCTTACCCAAGAAACTTGAAATGGGTTTGACTGTGTATGAATAAGTTGCTGTGTTATTGTAAATAGTTAGATGAATTGGAGAATTAATTTCCCATCAAATCTGAGGGCTGTATAGTGATCAGGTTATGCAAAATGAATTTTTGTGATAATTGTTTTAGTGTAATGAAACCGAAGTGGTGCCTGTTGCAGGCAGTGTCAGTGGAACGTCCAACTGTGATCCATGTGACTAGTCAGAACTACAGGTGGCTGCCAGAAGTGCAGAATGCCGTCACTAGCAACTCCCAACATCACATTGTCCTTGTGAATCAGGGTGAGCCACTTTGCAGCATTGTGGGTCTTGTCAACTGTATTCATAGAGAGCAAGGCAGTGACTTCGCCAGGGTATAGTTGTACTGTTTTAACATTCTTATAGCAGCAAACAATACCACACATTATTCAGTATTCACCTGGTCTATAGAATTTGATTATCAGTGCAGTATGTTGTCTTTTCATACACATGCATTTTTGTTTAAAATGAAAAAACATTTACACATCAATATTTGATATCACAGAAAGAATATAAGAGTGTGCTTCCAAAGACTGAATTAACCATTCGACATCTGGTGGCAGCTATATGTACCAACTGCTGTAACATTAAGTAATCATTTGGCTACTTGGTATCTTTGTTTATCTGATTCTCACAAAAACAGTGATTGTTTGCCTAAACTGTGTTAACTCTTCGTCTCAGTAATGGTTAACACTCTTGTGTTCTCTGTTTATTACGAACTGCATTTTAACAGTACAGTATCTTTGGTTTCTTTTCAAGAAATATGGAAACTCAGAATGTGTGATATTCGCCCCACTGGTTCTCATCATTGAAAGGGTAGAATTTCAGTAAAGTGATGTCATTTTGATATACAGAAACAGAAGATGCATTAGAGCTCTGAAAGCTTTTATATACGTATTTGTTGCAGGTATTTTTGTTATTGCGGACACATCGGCACCCATGTTTAATCTGAATTTACCGCAACAGCTGAATAAAAATCTCATAATGAACATATACATTGATCGAAAGTGGGGTCATACCGGCATCTTCTGCTGGATAGCTGTGCCACATGCATGGGTGAATATCATGACTCCAGGAGATCTTTCCAGCTTCAAGTGGTTGGAGGGAAATTTGGACCCTGACAGGTTTGTGTTGGTGTTTTGTACCAAATATTGGGCACTCATTTGCACATTTATCAGACTGGCGACTAATGGAAATTTTTTTAAAATATTTGATTATTAATTTAAATTGCTTTATTGTAGAGCTGCAGCGTATATTTATATTTCTGTGTTCACAAAAGCTGACATCTCCTGTACCAACTGAATCCATTTCACATCTCAAATCATATTTCTCTAAGATCAGTTTTTACCCTTAACCTGCTAACATGGAGAATACAGTGAGCTCCTAATAATGCCAGCAAATGGCAGATGGGATTTAATTCAGCGTTTAAAGGGTTAATAAGCATGACATTTATTTTGAACATAGCTATCCTGAATTTTCTCATACACAACTGAGTAGGAAACATCCCTCTTTTACGCCTTGTGATAGAAGTAACAGCTATATGAAACTGAGTACAGGTAGCCTTCAGATTGGTTTTTTTCCTGAAGGAACTGTCACAAAAAAATAGTCCTGCTCACAGGGACAACTGTACCTTCTACTTTTACTGATCTCATGCACCTATCAGTTTCTATGCCAACTGATGGGGATCTGGTGGACAAACTATTTTAATGACTGAGCTAACAAATTGTGAGATGTGTTTGTACTACTCAGCTGGTGCTGTTAGCTGTGACTGTGTTACAGCATGCAATTTGTTGCTGGCTCTGTCAGAAATCTGAAAATTATGGTTAAGAAGGGCTTGAAAAATTATGCTGAATTGTACTTGATGAATTCACGTTTCAGTCACCACCACAGGAATCTTACAGTTACCAGGTGTGTAACAGCATGCATGAGTGTGACACTTCTGTTGTGGAGTTGTGTGACAGTGATTTTTGGACACTTTCACAAAATTTTGAAAAGCAAGTATTAACATTGTTGTGTCTGTCTGTCTGTGTGTCTACACGGAACAACTCAGCTCTCACTGGACAGATTTTCATAAATTTTGATCATTGTGTTTTTTCCAAAAATCTCTTGCGAAAATTCATGTTTCGTTACAATTGGTCGAGGACAGTGGGTACTTTACATGAAGACCAATATACATTTTTGATCACATCTCACTTAGTTCTTATTATAATGAGAACTGTTGGAGACAAAACTTGTAGAGAAAGTCAAAATATGCATTTTATGCTTAATAATTTGTTTCACTGAGAATCGTGCAATTTATGAGGTAATGCGGAAAGGTATTGTGGACCCGAACAGGCACCATGTGACAATTGGGCGCATGATCATTGCAGGCTAGATACCTACGGCTACAGACACACACTCAGAATATGTACTGATATTGATATATTTGCTAACTGCAGTTGGGTTGACACCCAGTGGCAGTAGTATCATACACATTTACACACAAACAATATGTAGAACAACACAATTAACAACTTTGGTTGGAAGGCTTTCTGGGATTCTAATCCAGAATGGTCACACTAAAATTAACAATGAACTAACTGCATAAAAATTATTGCTTATTGCTCTTCCAGTGCAAAAGAAGTTGCATGAATATGCCCCAGTGTCACATTATACGTATGTTGTCCATCCTGTAAGCATTTGAAATAATAAGGATATTCAACAGTTTTGTATTGCATTGTATTGTATTGCATTTTATTTCGGTTCCATAAAATCCAGTACATATTGGTAAAAACCTTTGGATGTAAAACCAGTCATCTTTCAACTACTATCTGTACTTATTAAATAACGAAATGCAAATTTAAAAAGTCAATAAAAATGGCCATGTTTGTTATACATTGCCATAAAAATACTTTTACAGTTGTAAATCTATAGATTTGTAAAATTTACATCCAAATAATATAACAAAAATTGAACATCAAAAATAGCATCAAAAGTCACATAATAAATACAAAGGTACAACAATGTAGATAGTACAAGGGGTGTTATAGAAATACTAATACCCTCAGATTTTCCTTCATGTAATTGATTATTTCATTATACCCTAATATAAGCAAGTAATTTCTAATGTCAGAGTGAAATTAATGACTATAATACTCTTCCAGCGAGTAGTAAGAGTGGTGATACAGAAGTTCCTTTAATTCTAGCTCAAAAGATCTAGGATCATCTGAGAGCTGTTTAATATGAGAAGGGAGATTATTATATATCTTCACACCTAAATAATAAATACCGTGTTTAAAACCAGTAGAATATGGTGATGGTTGGTGAAAATTTAATTGCTGTCTAGTCTTTATATTATGAATTGCTGAGTTAACTGTAAAATGATGTTTATGCCTTATAATAAACATCATAATGGAGAATATGTATTGTGACATAAGGGGCAATATTTTCATGTTCTTGAACAAAATTCTGCAAGAGGCAAACCTCCTACTGCCCATCATGATTCGTATAATTCTCTTTTGCATTAGAAAAATTCTTTTACTATCAGGGGAAGTGCCCCAGAAGGGGAGGCCATAGTTTATAACTGAGTGGAAAGTAGAGTGATACACCATTCTCAGTGTTTCAAGGGACATGTAAGGTTAAATAATTCTCATAGCATGACAAGCTTAATTTTGGGAGAATGTGAACAATATGGTTTTTCCAATTAATTGTATCATTTATATAAATACCAAGAAATTTGGTATTGGACACAGATTGAATTTGTTTGTTTAGATGAGTAGTTTTCGCCGACCGGCGGCGGCCGCTCTGTCGGTATAGTTCGCGTGCGGACTAAGGCCACGGAGTTTAGTTAGATGAGTAGTTGGCAAATAAGATTTATGTTTGTTAGATCTTGTAAATTGCATAAAATGGGTCTTACTTAAATTTATGTGAAGAAAATTTGTATTTAACCATTCATTAACAAGACTGAAGGCAGTAGCTGCTTTTAGGTCAAAATCACTTTTGTTAGAACTTGTAATTAAAATGGTAGTGTGCTGGTGCTGGAGTTTAATGCCTGCAGTGATCTGCAGCAGACTGGAGTTGAAATGGGCACTGCATCAGAGCAAAATTAGCTGTTAGAAATAGTCACTGTTCCATGTTTTGAAATATTTTCTGTAACCGTATTTATAGAAAATAATTCATATATATACATATACATACATAATTCATATATTTACACAGACATACATACATATCTCTGTAAAAGTTTCTGTGCTACAGTGTATGATTCTGAATAAACTAAAATATAAATTAGAGCATAAAAGGGAGTCATTTTCCAATGAAATAGAAGATAAAGTTACTCTTACAATTATTGTCCAGATGTGTTTAAAAAAAAATTGTTTGTTTCCGCATGCTAATTTAAACAACTTTTATTTTCATTATATTGGCACATTATAGTTGACATGAGAGCAAAGTTTTGAAAGTTGTTAACATAAGTTTAAATATGAACAACAAAACTTGTTGATACAAATAAATGACTTATTCATTTCTGTTCTTAATTTCAGTGTGCCTCCAGATGACTGGGTGTCTGTAAGTTCAGTCCCAGGTATAAATGATTAATTACATTGTATTGTATTGTATTTATTAAGCATTCATCAGATCCATACAAGACGTGGATATTTCAAGGTTATAACAAAAGCACAAGAAGAACTGATACACATTTATTATTTTGCTCTCAATTTCCAAAATGTGATTACAGCAACAGGGAAGCTTGCATGACATGGGGTAATCAGTGATCAGCTAAATCAGGTTAGAAAAGAGACATTTGTCTACTCACCCTTATTAGTAACAGTATGTATAAACAGTTTCGGTCTTTTCCAGCTCTGCATCTAATCCTTGAACTTCTTATTCTCATATTGTGAACAGCTCACAACTAACTAAATAGGATGTGGTTCTGTACCTTGTGCTTGGGAATTGCCTTGTTCAGATGTTGGTGGTTTTGATTGGGTTTATCATGGTACAGTTCAGTCCCTCCAGGAAACTGCTGGGATACTACCTCAGTTAGGGTATGAGTTGTTCCTTAATCCTTATTGGTCCAGTGTTGAGTTAAAATCGAAATCGCCTTTCCACTCTACTAGGTTCCTTGTTGGGCTCAAATTAGTGAGACATTTTGCTGCAGTTTGTGTTGTGTTTTCCCCCACTCCTGTTATACAGCAGCACCTTTTGAACTGTGAATATTAAAGATTTTCTGGACCAGGCTGTAGAATTCACAAGAGGAATTTGGATCGCAGAAGGTTAAGAATTCTTCCCAATTATTCATCCTGCTACTCTGTGCTTTCTAGTAGCCACTGACAGAATTGTAGAGTAAAGCCAAAGAAAACTGTGGAGCAGGGCAATTGTTATTTAGGTAGCTCATTTTATGGAAATAGAGGTTCATTGACCTAAAAGATTTGACATTCTTACAGGTGTAACTATGCAGGTAACAGTCTTCTGGCACGTGACACCGTGTAGTTTGGTAAATATTTACTGGTCTTCTAAACATGGATTGAGGCAGTAGGTTCCTCTGAAGCATCAGAGTATATGGTATCATATTTCAGAACACAGTGGTCTTGTTTGTTTGTTAACCTCATTCTCAGGAGCCTGTTACTGCACTTACCTTGCAGCCAGATGAAACGAATGTAAAAAATAAAGACCAAAACTGAATAATTTTGGGTCTGGCAGGTGGTTAGTCTGATGTGCAAACTGCAGTCTAAAGTTAATAACCAGATGATATCTTCATTATTCTGAGATGTTATGCAGCAGTTACCAGCATTTAGGAATGACCTATCAGTCCCATCATCAAGGTGAAGCAGTCCAAGAACAGTGAAGTTCTCATTACACTTCCATTTCAAAAGCCTGAAAATCATGCACGAGAACTTTTGTTTCTTCTGTGTGGTAGGGCAGCCTCTTAAAATATGCAGTTACTTGCAGAGCAGAGCTGCTGTTGCCAAATTGTGAGATGACTAATTCAAACAGTGTTGTCAGTTTTGTGTCTTTGAAAATTGTGACAGACAATAAAGGTATGCAAAAGTGCTTGTTTCTGTTGTAGGAAATTATTAACATTGCAGTCATTATCCCAACATACTCATATATATCCAGTTAACTAGCATACTGCATGTAGCAGAGCCTTTGGAGAGCCATTAATTCCTCAGATAGTCAAGAAATTTCCTGCCTCTTATGGAACCTGATATTTTGTGACATATTCCCAATAGTGTGCCACTTGTCCCTATCCATAGCCAAATTCATCCTGTTCACAACGTTCCTTCCTATTTCTTAAGATTGAATATAATATTTTCCTCCCATCTGCACCAGTTTCTTCCAAGTGTTGTCATTCCTTTAGCATCTAATGTGCCATTTACACAGAAACTCCCTGTTGTCAATGTACTCAATTGTTATAACAGTGTTCAGAAGAGCACACATTAGTCCGTATCCTAAGCAAAATGATGTCAGTCCACACCCTTAGGCATTTATCTTGAAGATTCGTTCTAATATCAGCCTTCAGTGTATCCCCAGGGTTTTGTATTGGTCACCTGGAATTTTAGTGTCTGTGTTATGAGATGGCAAAACTGTGCAGACGCACTGTGCTTCGTACTGTGCACAGAAGACTGTTATGTGCACAATTATGTTGCTGGTGTAACAGGGTGACAATTGTGGCATCAGATTGGCAGTTAAAATTCACACAAATTGTTTTCTGTTGTAACAGGACGGTGTTGCTGGG
>Ga0123352_10017490_pt1 | contig 11429 bp, 8 predicted proteins | sample TergutLab28metaG_FD_89700 | JGI IMG/M metagenome (GOLD analysis project Ga0123352, IMG submission 89700) | Labiotermes labralis P1 segment gut microbial communities from Petit-Saut dam, French Guiana - Lab288 P1 | ecosystem: Host-associated > Arthropoda: Insects > Digestive system > Gut ...
CAAAATTATAGTTCTATATATCTTGATCTTTAAATTTTTGGATAGCAACCTGGAAGACAAAAGGTTCTGCACCGAATGATAGCAAGCATTTCCTGACCTCAATCTGCTCTTAATTTCTTCCACCATACAATTTTGATTTGTTATTCTGGTGGTGGTTCTGTGATGTCACAAAAACATCTGAGACTACTGTCATGTGTACGATAGTTCACAAAATAGTTCATTTCTATAATTCGATGCGTAGACGGCTCTGAAAAACGCCCACTACATGCACAGTTCACATAAAGGTTCCTTCACACCACAGAAAATTTAGAGTTTGGTGTCAGCACTGGATCAATTCAGATGAAAGTTCATTGCTGTTACACAATGTATGAAAGATGTACAAAAAAAAAGGACAATACATGTACAGCTTATACCTCAGTTCATTTGTATCACAGTAGAGTTTGGGCTTGGTGGCAATCCAGTTTCATAAAATACTCCATTGCATGTACATTACAAATGGTTTGGCAAAATGCCAAATACACATACAGTTCACACGACAGACACGACTGACCAACACTGGACATTTCAAAAGTATACTGATATATTGGTTTGCTGAATGATTCAAATTTACATGTCTCTGTCATGTAATACACATCTGTGTTATGGGCCATATGTCACAGTGTTAATATGCGAGTATTGATTGAACATGAGTTTTGAAAGTCACGTCTGTGATCTAGCGGTCGGTATTTTGGTTTCAGGTTTGAGTCAATGTGTGTTCTGTCACTTCAGTGTGGTGTACTGACTTTTACAGTTTTGGGGATTGACAGTGTTATGTGTGGGGTGTGTAAGGTGAGGTGCCCTCTGAAGTGATGGGAGGAGACACATGGTATGAGACTGTCACATACTTTTTTTTTAAATTTCTTGTGTTGTTTGTTAGGCAGGTTATGGTGCCTCAGTCACTGTTACACTCTTGTCACTTGCAAAGTGACCACACTATTCTCCTGCAGTTCCTCCACTTTAACTGTAGCGGTATTCAGTCCGCTCTTGTTGGTTAAGCTCAAATGGACTCGAACCTCCGATGCTGCGATCTCGAAGTAGAAAAAATGGCCATTACACCACTAAATCATTAGTTCCTATACTATTTATTCTTCAGTCCTAGTAGGGCTGTGTGCCATCACTCGTGCCTTGTAAGGTTAGACTTTTCGGCTCAGTACACACGCCTGTATCAATCGGACTCGAGAATTTCCCCTTTCCATCAGCTTAGTTTCTTTGATTACTTACATTTTCGTTCGTTCTATGAATTCTAATTTTCTCATAATATTTATCGGTGCCGCCACCAAGGCAGCAATGTATTAATTACTCGGCTGCTTCAAACTCTGCAACAAGATGGACGGATCACATAAAGTCCTTACCTGTCTTCCAAGTAACCTCCTCTGAGATCGTGGCAAAACAAGGTCTTTGGCACATCATCCCTCTTCTTCCGATGTTTGCGCAAATCTGTACGAATACAATGACACTGCAAATCCTGACCAGAATAACAAGAAGCTGATTTATTTGACATATTAAGAGTACGTTCTTGCCAGATTGGGAGAAAAGATTTGAACTTCTCCACGTCAGCATACGACTGTATGGGTGTACAAACATCTCCGTCTTCATTCCATTCGAATCTCTCCTCAGTCAGTTCTCGTTCACCCCCGCCAGACATTTACGCACACTTATCCAACACACAAGACTCGAATCGTCACCTATACGCACGCCTCACCTACCACGTGCATCGAGTACATGGACGAAACCATCCATGGATTTGACACCTGCATATGTCAGTTGTGCTACCAAATACAATGCTGCCAATTCAAGCTTATTGATCAAGGTGTTCGATTTTATATTCATACTGATGTAAACTGATAAATATTAATTCATTCAGTTATTCAGATTATTCGCCTTCAATATTCATTAGATATAATTAGAACTTACACGTAAATACGAAGTTAATTTACCTGTGGCTAAAATGTTTGGGAACCTAGCACTCGCTCATCCGTGATCTGTAATTCGCACTGAAGGACAGATCGACTAGCACAGAAGTGTGCGTATTTGAATGCCTTGACCTGTGTAGAGCAGTAGTAGATAAAAATTTGCATAAATGCTTTGCGTTCATTTTACCGAAATTGAAACCACCGGCATTCCGTTTATGCAAATTTCTAAAGTAGCAAGGCTAACTCAAAGACACAGACAACAGATTTATCGAAAATGTCCGTAACAAGCAGAATTCATAACTCAGAAAGATTAACAAATTTTATCATAAACGCTCGCGTAGAAGACATTTGGGTGAATGTAGCTGGAATTTTAAACAAACAGATTGAAAACAGGTGTCTGAATATAGGTTAAATTATAAAAATAACGGGGGTATAACGAGTGAAAGATGGCTGAATATTACCAGAAAGGCTAAGGCACGCAGTTGCTGATAGCTAGAATTAGAAACATACAGATTCCAAGGTAGGGTAAAGCACAGGGAAATCACTGAAGCAAGCATAAGCAAGATTCTGAGGCTGGTCCAGGCAGTAGGTTGGTCAGCATGTGATTAGAGAGAACATAACATACTGCCAGTGGCCCTGCTTCTCAGTTTTGTACATTTTATGCTTCCTGCTAACGTAAGAACCAAGAAATATAAGAAACCTGCATTCACGGAATAGTGGAAATAAGAGTTCAAACTGTAGGATTACACATATACACATTGCAAGATTTTCAAGGATTTTATTTCCATTAGATTGTGATGGTGAAAAACAAAACATGTAGTTTAGAAACATACATCTGATAGAAGACAGAAATGTCCTGGAAGACGTCCCATGATATGAGGAAGGAGAATGGTATTTCTAGACACACCCTCATGTCATGTGAAGAAATAACTAAATTGTTGCATTTCTAAGCTAAGCAATTAGAAACTTCATGATATGAAGGGCTCACCATTCAACTTTATCAATCTAAACTACACATATTTTCATAGAAATGTCTTGAAATGGTTCTTTGGTAGTTTTATATCACATGTTATTTCTATATTATTTCTTCTTCACGATATGCAGATTGATTTGATACTAAAACTACTTACATTTGTTCATGTAGGCATTTCATTATCTACTTCATTCTTTGGTCATTTTATGAAATTTTCATTTTCCTTGTAATTTGATATCTATTTCGTTCTTATCATGATTTATGAAATATTGAAATGTCTTTAATAATCACCAAGTGTCTGAGGCAAACTGAAGTACATTTAAGTAAGTACACCTTGTTCCAAAATAAACATAATACATTGCTTCAGCTGTTTCACTACTCATATATTTCATTGTCATTAATTTAAACAAAATATATCACAGAATATACTATTTTAGGGTAATTACAAAATAGCAAAATAGAATCAGATTTCTTATTACCGGTAACATCTGCTTAAATAAATCATCTCACTTCGTACATAAAAGACATTGACTAAATGTGTGAAGCCATAGCACTTCTTTATATCACATCCCATTATTTTAAAATTTAATATCTACAGATTCTGTTCCTATGTTGCCACAGATGTTAAAATTTTTCTGTTTATGTTCAGCTGACACATAAAACAATGTAACATGTAAGGAGGAGAAAGTTGTCAGATATTTTAGGCCCTACGTAAAGATTTACATTTACTGCTATGTACTATTTTGTCTAAAATATCACCCATCACAGACCAATGACGTTCTTAAAATATTCTCGTTATTTGATATTAAACTCTCACAAACTATATAAAATCATAAAATATCACACAAATGTGTTACAATTCTACATTTATAATGAGAATGAACATTATTATATGTATACAATTCTTAACTATAACTAGTTCAATATTTGATTCTTTCTTTATGTTAACCATAACCACTTCTTATGAGCGTGGGGCTAAAAGATCAGTATTTCATTCATGTTGTAGAATGTGCTACCATAGGCTGTGTTTCCATATCATAGCATTTATGCACAATTTTGTGCAGTAATGTTTACCAGTTACCATATGCATCAGAAACTAGGACACTAACAAAGAGAGATAGAAAGCAATTGAACATTTTTGAAAGGAAAAGGTATAGAAGAATTTTAGGCCCAGTATATGGCAATGAAAAAGAATATTGGAGGATATTAACCAATAAAGGAATTTATGCAAGAGTTAAAAAAAACCTGTATAATAGAGACAATAAGGTTAAATAGATTACATTGGTTTGGGCAAGCACAGAGAATGAAGAATATAGAATTCCCTAAAGAGTATTATATATGAATTTGGGAACAACAAGATTGAGAGACAGACCAAGAAATAGATGACAAGATGAGGTGAGAGAGGATGGGCGAATAGTTGGTGGAGAGGAAAAGTACATAACAGAGAGGAATGGAAGAAGCTCCTGAGAGCGGCAAGGATTCGTCTCATTCTGCACGTGCCAATGGAATGAAATGTTTACCAGTTCTGTGCAAATATTTGACATGGATGGGAATGGCTTCTCTATCTTTCAAATAGTGTGTTCTCTAGGTTATGATAACACGAAGGATAATATGTACATTCTATTTGCTACAGATGAATCTGCTGACTGTATTTGGCTCAGTGGATGGTAGGAGGAAATGTTCTGATATTATAGAAAAGTTTGGAAGGATTGTGGACAGTCAGAGGTTCAGAAAAGTGGGATGAGACAGGTCTTGTGCTAAGTAAATGGACTCAGAGATTCAAGTAAGGGATGTTCCAAATGAGCAATACATTTCCCTCCGCAAATCACAGCAGCAACCACACGAATTCAGTACAGTCATCTGAGGACAGAGGTACAGCAAGTTGCTCTGAAGTTTCCGGAATCATCTGATTGTCCAAAACACCATAATATCACAGTGACATCTGTTGTGAATGCATGAAAACAACTGCAATGCTGTGTGCCTTGTGATTCCGTGTGTAGTTCTAAATCTTCTTGCAGCCAATTTCTTGTTGCAGGTGCCGGAAATGTCTCAAATACATGTCTTCTGTGAAATCTTCTGTTTCATTAACACATTTAACTTATTAACAAAATGTCTGTTTTGCATATCATTACAATATTGAAAACAGTGATATCTATTATCACACAGAACTTGTCGAGAAACATAATGGTACTGGTAAAAAGGTAAGGTGAAGTGCACCCTTGTACAGGCACTGAGGCTCTGTACAGGACATACAGCCTATACGGAGAGTAAAAGTATAGCTCTACACTTTTTTGACCACGGCACTAGAAGGGGTGAGGGGTCAGCGTCACGCCCCGGCCGTTCTTTACCCCCGGGAAAGACCCGGTACACATTGTACAGAAGGCTGGGTGGACCCAAGGGCTGTTCTGGACAGGTGTGGAAAATCTCGCCCCCACCGGGATTCGATCCCCGGACCATCCAGCCCATAGCGAGTTGCTATACCGACTACACTACCTGGCCCACTAATAGTACTGAACATGTTGAGAACCATAATAATAGTAAAAAAACTGTTAAAGACTATATACCAATGAACACTTTTAAAACCATAGAATAATGAACAAGTTGAAAATTATAATAATGCTGTACATCCTGAAAACCATAAATTATATTACATGTGTTGAATTTTATTAAATTAGATTAAACTACATTGAATTAAAATGTTGCTTATTTACATACTGAGTCAACAGTACAAAGGCTAAAAACCATAGTAACATTGCACATGTTTTACACCATAACAATACTACCATTAACGTCAGTTCAGTTCAGTTCTTTTTTATTTATTTGCTGACTCGAAAGAGTAAAGGCCAAACTCGATAAGAATAGCAAACATGGTGAGAACATGAATATGCTTGGTGGCCAGCAGAATGTCAAACTCTGTGAATTTTTTTATCTCAGTACTTTATATGGGAAGCAGTTATGTTGTTCTATCTTATGCCCCAGGCTCAAAAGAAAGTGGGAATTTTACCTTACTGTGAGTGTCCACATTGCTGCAGTTTTTGCCCCCATGATACACACGCACGATAAGTTTAGACTTACTTCACTTCCACTTCTAGTGATCCTACATGATAAGGTTTTATTCTCAGTGTCCTTGCTCTATGTGAAGTCCCACTCAAGAACAGGGTTGTTTGCATTGGGCACAGGTAGAGTTCAGCTGTTTGCTGTTGTGGTGAATTGTAAGTATGTCTGCGAGATGTTGAACACATGAAATGCGAATTATATTTCATATATAACTCCTCAAATGTACCAACTCACGAACATATCCCAAAGAGAAAGAATAAAGACCAGAATAAATAGATCCATGCTGACTATAAGAATACAAATAAAGAGTACAAGCAACACTGAAAAAGATAAAAGAACCAATAAAGAAAAGACACCAAGATCAAGAAACTAAACTACTCAACAAACCAATCTGACCAAGAGGATTAAGAGAAGTAGGAGCAGCCATATTACAAGCTCTTAATACAAACCATCATATAGCTATTCTAGTCATCAAATTAATCAAACCCCTATTAACTAAAAGACTTCGTCTACCAAAACGCTCATAAGAAATATTACAAAGACAAAAAAGACCAGAACATAATCCATGAGCCACTATAGCAAAAGATCTACAAATATACATATATATATATATATATATATATGGCTCATTTGTGACAAGAGTGTCACAACTAAAAAATTTGGCATTTTTGAGTTATTGGTACAGAAAGAAACGTTCGCAGATGCACTTTTAACAGGTATAGTGTCATAACGCAGTTTGCAAAACTCGCCGCTGGAGAGCAGTTGTGTCGTCTTTGCACTCATGGAAAATTATAGCACTTAAAAACTCTTAAAAGTCTGTCCTGAAAACTCACTCATTTTGAGTTGTGACACTGTTGTCACAAATGAGCAAAATATACGTATATAATATATATATAAATATATATATATATATATATATATATATATAAGATATATATATATATATAAAAGAACGTGAAGAAACTGAACAATCGTCCACATAACCTGTGAGAAAGAGATCTTCTCTTATGTAAGTATATAGTTTAGGTTTCACCCTTTTATAGGCCAAGAAGGGTGAGTAGATAAATAGCTCTACTATTTCTAGGATCTTGGCACTAGATTGGGGTGGGGGGGTCAGCCCCACGCCCCGGCCGCCTCTATCACCTGGAAAGACCCGGTACCCATTGTAAAGGAGGCTGGGTGGGCCCCAGAGCCGGTGCGGACGGGCAGAAAATCTCGTCCCCACCGGAAGTCGATCCCCGGACCGTCCAACGTAAGTATATAAACCCAGTAAAATTGAATCTGATGGGTAAAAAACAATGTAAAGTAGTTGAGGAAATTAGTTGAAAAATGTGTATAAAAATGTACATAAACTGTGCAATAAATTAATAATATTCATGTTTTTTAATATACATTTTATATACATTTTCATGTATATTTTTCAACTATTTTTCAACCATTTTCCATTGCTTTTACCCATCAGATGCAATTTTACTGATTTTATATACTTATGTAAGAAAAGATCTCTTTCTTAAAGGTTATAGAAATGACTGTACGGTTTCTTCACTGTTATTATATATAGATCTTATGATGGCTCGGAACTGTACCAAAACTAGTTACTGTGGAAGTCTGTATTGTATATGGCAGAATACAGAATAAATACGGCTACTGACCTGAGCACAATGCGAATGTTTCACCTAAAGATTACAAGTTTTGAATTAACCCTTAACCCGCTAACGTGGAAAATATGGTGAGCTCCTAATAATGCCAGCAGATGGCAGATGGGCTTTAATTTGGCAGTTAAAGGGTTAAAGGAATTTTTAACTGTTTTCTGAAATGTACATTTCTGAGTGTTACAGTTGGGTGGTTAACACTTTTGCTTTCTATCATGATCAAAATTGTTGCTGTCATCATCATCATAATTATAGTTATTGTTGGTCGTGGTGGTGGTGGCGAGTGTCATCATGTTTTTCGTTCACAAGTACTGAAGAATCTGCGATATCCCTCACCTCCAGGACAAAAGTGTTGCAGACTGTTGTACTTTTTCCAGATATTATAGTGTTGCACACAATAATGTGTATCACTGTGTACCAATCAATGTCACAGACAGCTGGAACTATGTACTTTGTCCCTTTATGTCCTATGTTGTGTTGTCTGCTGCACTGTCTTCTCCCTCATCATCTCTGCTTACATAATATTGTGAGTCTATTGAGATACAATTGTGATACTTTGAATGTGTTGTGATGCTTTGACCATAATGAGAGATGTCATCAGGTTGAGAGGATTTCAGACTTAACCACTAGTCCATAGGGCAAGGACACTGAGAAAAATTATGTATGTATATATATATATATATTTTGATTACAAAATCGGTGAACTGGTTTTATGTTGTGTTTTGCATCACACCTCATTGTGATGTCTGTTCAAATACTTTCAAATTTCTTTCTTTATGAAATATTTAGCAGAAGCATGTAAAAAGTGGGTTCCAACACAAAAGACAACAAAACCAGTTTCCTTGTTTATTCCTTGAAGCCTAGATGTAAATGCAGTTCACAGCAAAATGAGAGAAATATATTGTCCCCCCAGTGGTAGCATATATTAGGAGAAAGCTGAAACCTCAAAACAATGTTGTTTCCTCTAAGCACTGAATAGCTTATCAGCATAAAAATGTAACCACCACATTAAGCTGAATCTTAATTGGACTACCAAATGCGTAATGATATTTGATACATATGGCATCCTGCAAAGAATTTTTTTTTTTCAATTTTTATATCATATTGATAAATAAATTCCTTATGGCTCATTTTCATTAATGGGCAGACTAGCTGAAACAGAAGTTATAATGTAATGAAAATCAACTCACAAAAATGAACTCTTTGGCATGGAAGCAGTGTTGTAGGCTTCAATACATAATTTTCAGAGATATTATATGTTTCAGCTCTGAAAGACAAGACACTGCTTTCGTCCTTTATATTTATTTTCTTAATTTATCTCTCTACATGGCAGTGGCCCCATTTGGTTAAGAAAGGCTGTACAGTTAGTACTTTTAGATACCCTTGCTATCAGGGTAAGGAAGTCAGTCAGTTAAGCTGTGGGCTACTTCTGCTTCACGAAGAACATTACTATTTACGTTTGTGATCAAGTTGTTTGGGGGTCTACCCAGCATGCGGTGGGGCTGTACTGGATCCCTGGACATGCTGGAGTAACGATTTCGCCAACGAGCTTGCAAGGGATGGCTCTGCTCTATATTTTGTCAGACCTGAGCCAGCCTTGGGAGTCTATAGGAAAGATATATGAAGAAGGATTAGACGTTGGTTAGTTAATTGGCGTTGGATATGGTGGCAAGTTCTTGGCGACATCCTAAGACAGGCTCGAGAAGTAATTTCGGGACCTTGTCTGGGAGCCAAGGCTAGGTTTCTGTCCATTAACGGGACACAATCCAGGGCTGTTATTGGCCTTCTCACTGGACACAATACCCTGAGGAGACATCTTCACCTAATGGGGCTGTCAGACAGTCCACTGTGTAGGAGGTGTGGAGCAGAGGTTGAAACCTCTGCCCACATTCTGTGTGAGTGTGAGGCCTTGGCTTTACTCAGACATGTGTATCTGGGCTCCTTGGAGCCAAAGAACAGCACAAGTATAAGTCTGGGGGCCATCTGGAACTTAAGCAAAGCAACAGGGCTCCCATAAATCGACATGGGGCATAAAGGGTTTGTTAATTAAGGCTGAGGTGCATCAGGACCGTAAGATCTCGAACTCAGTCGAAAATCAATCAATCAATCAATCCAGTTGTTTGGGAGGGGGGGGGGGGAATTGTGAGCACAGGCTCTATGATTCAATGTCCTATGTGAAGGGCACATCCAGAACCCCAACCCCAACTACTGGTCTGTATCAGATAATTCTGTAAAAGGGGCTCTGCCTCTTCTATGCACAACACAGCCAAATTAGGTGTGAGTTCTCTGTATTGTTCATCAGATGCACAGAGAGCAGAACCTCACTAAGTCAAGTCATTACTCCTTGGCCATCTAGCCAATGTGTTCATATGAATGCTATTAATGATACGCTTGTGATACGTATTGCTGTGGTTGACTTGCAGCAGAGGTAGATGGAATACGGTAGCAGGCGAGAAGGGAAAGTTTTCACTGCTTGATAGGAATTTTTCTATTGTCACTCACGACACTGACTCGACATTCCGTTAACTATTTGCTTCCATCTTCAGGTGAAGTAACACTAACCCCAAGGCAAATTAACCACAATTAAACCAGTACAACTGACTATACAAGGGAAATAACACAAGTGTGTTCTGTAAACCAGTAAAACCCACACAAACAAAACTAGTAAATATAAAAATAATTATATAGTTGTATTATTTTATGGAGAATTTTATATGTTACTTCTCAAGAATGATTACTGATTATGTATTTGGTTTTTTGTGGTTAATTTACTTTCAGGTTAATATTACTTCACCTGAAGATGGAAACAGGTAGTTACTGAAATATTGTGTTGGAGTTGTGTGTTTTTATAATGGAAAAAGCCCTAATAAATATCATCATCATCATCACCCGTCACCAGTTAGGCCTTGAAAGACCTGTTTCAGCCTCGTCTAATAGTCTCTTCAAAGGACTTCCAAGTCATCTTTGTCCAAACTGTCTACAATTCAGCATTACTTTTGCCATCGTATTGCTGTTCATTCTTGTTACATGTTGCAGTCAATTTGATTTGTATCTTCATGGTTCCTCGTCAACTGGTTCTGCTTTCAGCTCTTCCAAAATGTCTTCATTCCTGTTGTGATCAAAAAGGGTGTAGGTGGCTTTCCCTCTGAAAAGTTTCATCTCGACTGATGTCAATAGTTTTTTTATTCCTCTCTAAGGGCCCTAATTTCAATCCTATACAACAGAATGGGGACAGCCAGTGCATTACATAAATTTATTTTTGAAAATTCTGGGCCAAAGTGGGTTTAGAAGTGTTGTTTAGAATTTCCAGTATTTGAGAAAATTTTTATGCTTGTTGTTGAATATCCTTTTCATTTTCATAGGGAGCCAAAATAAATATAAGTGATTAAACATATTGTGAAACCCTTATAAAAAATTTATGATTCAAGAAGGGAAAGCATCAAATGCCATCATCCAAAGTATCTAAGGAAGCTCTTCTCTTTTACTCTGTGTTTTAATTGGAGAAGATGAAGAGTTATTATTCTGGAGGAGGAAATAGGAGGAAAAAGAAGAATAGAAGGAGAAGGAAGGCAAGAAAGGCACTGAGCTTTGTCTTCTCTTTTGGTTTTCATTTCAGAGTGTGATTACCCTACTTCTTATTTTTTGACGTTTTGCTGACCGTGCATCTCAGTGTATTTATCTCAGTAATTAACCAACTTGATGCACAAAATTTTTTTTTTACAATAAGTTTATTTCATGCCTCTACATGTTTCGAGCACCATGTGCTCATCATCAGGAGGTCAAAATTGCATTACA
>Ga0123352_10017491_pt1 | contig 11428 bp, 7 predicted proteins | sample TergutLab28metaG_FD_89700 | JGI IMG/M metagenome (GOLD analysis project Ga0123352, IMG submission 89700) | Labiotermes labralis P1 segment gut microbial communities from Petit-Saut dam, French Guiana - Lab288 P1 | ecosystem: Host-associated > Arthropoda: Insects > Digestive system > Gut ...
ACCATCGTGACATACCCATACCAATCCTGTAAAGCACTACCACCATACTTTCGGATGTAAACCTGATTATGGCCACATTAGGCAGAAATATGTAGTTTACTTCATCCAGTATTAAACATCTTTTTAGATATTGTTGTGTTATTGACTGATACCCACACCTATTGTTTATATACACACAACGGGGATGGCTCATTTTAGAAAAATGTTCTGGTTCTCATTTCAATTACAGTGACAGTGCATTCGGAATGTTTCGGTAGGTCATTCAGAGGTACGAATGGAGACCAGCGAGGGCCTGCTTCTTGTACGATGGACTCATTTCAATCCTTAAAGCTGACGAAGCAAATTTATACGAAACGTCGTCGACACATTCATTTTTTTTTTAGAAAGTTGGTTATGTTTTAAAATTACAGTTAAACACAGCGAGGCTGGAAGCGTTTGTTCGTTTGTTCGTTTCCTGTTGGTACAGGTATATCTTTTAACAGTGTGAGATAATTAATTGCAAAATTGATATTTTTGTGACTTTAACGGACATTTAAGTTTTACAAAAGTAATTACCAATTAGTAACAGATCTGTGACAAGTTTTCTAGAGAGTAAAACCCCAGAGCGACCTTGCTCGTTGTGGTTCATTTCGACTGTCATAAGGAGCTGCCTGCGTCTCCCTTCTTTTCATATAAATAAATGTAATAATTAATTATCAGATTAATTGTTTGATGTCACCATGGGGGCAGAAAGTAGGATTGCCCTTCCCCTACTCTTAAAATTTCATTTGATCGTCACACGTGGTTTCATAAGTTTTTTTTATCTCCATAGGCCCCCACCTATTTTCCTTGTGTATATTCATTCACAATGTCATTTCATCTAATGTGTTTGTCTTCAGATTTTTTCCTTTATTTTACTGCCTTTCCGAATCGTTTAGTGTGGTGCAGTGTTTGTTAATTACACTGGTCAACAAAATTTAACTTTTTTTGTCCCACAAACTTCAATAGATGAACTTGGCAGTCCTTTTTTGCTGAATTAAGGTATGTGTACAGAATAGTTTTATTGGGCAATGTTTCAAAGCTACAGAGGAATTTAAATGTGCAAAATAGTACTTTACGTGCTCATGAAAGAGGCAGAAACGTTCCTCTAAAATGTTGAGGCTTATGACTTTCGCCGGTATTTGGCGTCAGGTACATCCTTCTTCATTGTCCAGCAATAGTCTGCCAAAATACTTGAGGTCCACTTGCCTTGGTACCGCTTTTCCATAGTCATAATGTCTTAGTGAAAACTTTCACCATGATCATCACTGAATTCGCCGAGATTTTCTAAAAAAAAAATCCAACTGTGACTCCAGAAAGTGGCTTTTCAGACTCATATTGCTTCCCATAGATTAGTACGAAGTCAACAGGTCCTGTACAACATCCTGATAGTTTGCTGCTTTGTGATTACCTAAGAAGTCCTTGCAAATCCTCTTAAATGACAACTATGCATTTCTTTCAGTCTCATTCAGGTTTCATCGAGCTGTTTATCTTGTATCATTTCCCTGATATGGGGTTCTATAAATATAACCTCCTTGATTTTTGCGTCACTCACATTTGGGAAACTATTCCTCACATACTGGAATCCACGGACGGGTATGTCCATACTTTTCAAAAAGTTTTAATGAGGCCCAGCTTTATGTGCAACGGGGGGCAGATAAATTTTCTCCAGAAGAACAAGAGGAGGATTGACGACATTTTTCTCCCTTGGCGTCAGTGATGTTCGTTTAGGCCACAGTTTATATACATAGTGATTCTTCTTGTCTCGGCTGTCCCACTCGTACAGGAAATAGCAGTATTTTGCATAACCGAGTTGCATTCCGGGCAACAGTGACATAACCTTGAGATCACCACATACCTTCCACTTATATTCGTCATACTTAATCTTTCCCAACATGCTTCCATAACTTTCCTTCGTGTTGGCTGCATGAGCCAAAGAAACGGAGCGGAATCAATTTGCGTTGTGGAGTAGAACCACCTTCAAGCTCACTTTTGGTGCATCAATGAACAAGCGCCATTGATCTGGGTTATATTCGTGGCCAAGAACTTCCATAATGGAACAAACATCATTGCAAAACACGACAACGTCTTCCTTGGAGAAGAAATCCTTGAATTCTTCATGGCGCCCATGGTAAAAACACATCCTCGTGTCCTGGCGCAGAAGATTCCAGCCCTTTAACCTGGAGCGAAAGGTGTGGGTGATAGAGAAATTCTGGAAACATATTTGAATTCAGCGCCAAAAAATGCATCGGAAACAGACATTTTCCCTCGTGGGACAAAATCGTTGTTGACCAGTGTTATCGGTTCATATAATCCTACCGGTAACTTTTAGTTTGGAACAGTTCTAAGCAACTCGTGGATTTGATGAGCTTCTGTTTTTGGTATCCGTCGTCTCTCTTCAGCAGAACCCTATAGGCATTCTTTGCATCACATTCCTTATTTTATTCTGACGTTTTCAATAAGTATTTCAGTTTTTACCATAATCGTCTTATTATCCATCCACTGTGTTTAGTGTCCTTTTAAACTTAATTCGTTTCTCTTAAATTTCTACCAAAATCATTCTTTACAAAATTCATAGGTCTAGGTCACGTGCTGGATAAGACTATATAACTAGTAGCTTATTGCTGTATTATCGGTCCTGCTCACCAAATGTTATGCGGGCGATCAAATCAAGAAGAAAGATTGGAAGAGCGACAGAAGAGGTGCGTAAAGGGTTTTCGTGAAGAGACCTGAGGGAAAGAAACCATTTGGAAGACCTAAGCTTAGGTGGGAGGATAGTGTAAAAATGGATCTTCCAGAGGGGGGATGGGGAAGCATGGACTGGATCGATTTGGCTCATGATAGGGACTGGTTTGGGCGCTTTTGAATGCGGTAATGAACATTCGGGTACCATAAAATGCTTCTGAGAAACGTGCTGCCTCCACGTGAGATGAATAAAGCTCCCTGAATGCAAAATTCCTCATCTTAGAAAACTTAAATTTGCAGTAATCGCAGTGAGAACGTAAAATCTCACGTGTCTTTAGTAACTCGCATGCTGTTTGGTATAAACTGGCTAAGTGATTCGCAGAATTGTACATGAAGCAGCAGGGATTAGATGTCGAATAAAGTTATGGGAACTAGCCCAAAGTTTAAGTGTGATTATATCTGCAAATCAGCGAAGTACTTGAGTGCACTCCCCAAAGACTCCACTTGGGGGGACTGAGGAAAACCACGACATCCTCATGGTGTTCGAGAGTGAATATTCGAACCGAGTATCTTGATCACTAAACCCAAACATTTTTTCCGGAGTCTGTAAATTGGAGCACATATGTGTTGAGCGCTGATCTAATATGCACTGTCGTTTGGACTGCTAAGGTCCATGGAGGAAGGAGAATGGCGGTGGTGGTTGAAGCCACCAAACTTTCTTTGTGTTACCCACAAAACCAGAGGCTAGCTGCTCTCACCTTGTGCGTCTTAGGTTGCGTGAGTGATTTATTGTTGCGAAGATAAACGAGCTGCGCAAAACTGAGGAGTTCGGTATACGTTTTGCTGTACCCCCACCAAACCTTCAAGGCTTCTTTCCTCTCGTGCTTTCTCACTCTTTCACCACCAAAAAGTGTTAGTTGAGTGATTCATGGAGGTCGGCGAATAACCCCCTCTCCTCCTTCCCTCCGTGCTAGACGCGTGGCGTAATTCTTGAACGGTGTTTCGTGTTTCAGCACAGAGCGCTTCACTCCGCCTGCCACATTTGTGCGCCTTCGTATAAGAATGAAGTGATCCCCCCCCCTCCTCCTCCTTCACTTGATTCACTTGGGCGAAATTCGAATAAATCTAAGACCAGAAAAGGCGGTTTTGCTTAGTCTGTTAACATTTTGTTGTTGTTGTTGTTGTTATTGTTGTTGTTGTTGTTATTGTTGTTGTTGTTATTGTTGTTGTTGTTGTTGTTGTTAGTACTACGACGACTGCTTGTGTTACTTCTACTCCAATGCCACTGCTATTGTAGATGTTTGTTCTTTGTTAATCTCCAGCTCTTTTACCTTTAAGGGTTGTGATTAACTTTACTATTTTGCCAAGAACTATAATAAATGGGTCGAACTGAGTTCAGTTACTACTATACGTTTGCAGTCAACTTCACATTTTGTATGTTATAATTGCATTGCCTTTCGCAGTGTTTTTTATAATTATTTATTTGTGTAAAATGTTTTTTTTTGCTAGATTTGAAATAATATTTACAATTTATCTCCATCAAAAGCTTCATGTTGTGGATTCCAGCGATCGATTAGTTTTGGTTGTCAAACTGAAAGCAAAGTTAATACCATATTATCCTTTTGTGGCATATTTTACGACGATGTCGATATATCTTCACACTACACGGGATAAAATATTAAGCCAGATAGTGACGATTGGTTTTGTAGGTACGTAATCTCTTATTTTGGCGGCACTGTCTCATGTCACAGTGTATAGCGTCCAGGGAGCGGATAATATTGAATAATGAATTGGAAAGGAAGTGGAAGGCAGCTTTAGCATAATTTTAGCCAACAATTCCGAATTTTCCGGGGGCCTTGAGCAAAAGTGCTAAACTCCTCTGTCAGGAGAGTCGGTAAAGCTGCTGAGGTTATTGCTAGACACTAGGCAATTCCAGAATGCACGTCTATAATATTACCGCTAAATCACTCCCGTTATAATGATGCTTTTTACTCTACAAGTAATTGCCTTTAGAAACCGTCTCAGATGTGACCTCCAAGATTCGCATCATTACCATATTTGTCATTTGCTATGCAAACTGAAGTAGACCAGTCATTGTAGACATATCTACGATCTATCTGGCTTCAAAATACACTGGCTTGCTTCAGAGATGTTATTAGTTACCTCCACCAAACGGAAAGTTGAGGGGATTTTCGAAAGGTCATCGTTTGTTTTGTTGCGTTTTACATAAGCATTACCTTTATTAGCCATGTGTAGTGGGTCTCTGTCACCACGGCATGGCGCGTCCACAGGTTGCGGATAGAGGAACGGCCTCCTTTATGGAGGGTAGCTGCTAATAAATTGAATAAGCAGTCGTGGACAGCCGACAAGGGGTGGTCCTCCAACTTGGGTGTTGGGCGAGGTGCTAACAACCCCTCCCTGTAAAACATTCATGTTAAGAAATACTTGCAGGCATGATGATTCCTCTGGAGACAAAACAATCCGGAGGTAAACTACTCCCCCCACTCGGGTCTTCGCGGGGGGGAGGGGGGTTTCTAGGGGAAACATCGCGCAAAATACACAGAGAAATGAAATTAGGCACGTGGAACGTTAGGAGTCTTTATAGGGCAGTTTCCCTTAAGGCAGCAGCGAGGGAATTATGTGGACTGGATTGGGTTGGCCCAGGATAGGGACAGGTGGCGGACGCTTGTGAGTGCGGTAATGAACCTTCGGGTTCCATAAACTGCGGGGAATTTCTTGACAAGCTGCAAACCAGTTAGCTTCTCAAGAAGGACTCTGCACCATGGAGTAAGTAAGTAGTAAGTTACCTTTATTAGAGTGTTTATGTTTCCAAGATTTATTACTATATATCATGTTATATTGCTGTAGCGAGTGTCGTGTTGTGTTGATCCCGGCTCACAAGTTTTGGCTTCCGCCATTTTGTCGCCACAGAGTGTATAAAACTAGAAACAACGGAAATTGGGTGTCTTCAGGTGGCGTAACATTCGTACCAATTTTCACGCAAGTCGATGGGGTGGTTTGAATAATAAAGTGGGAGACACGCAGATACGACGAACGGCATGGTGACCTCTTATACAGGGTACTTTACTTCTATTTAGAATAAAAACAAGGATAAAATATTTAACTTACCTTAGGAGGTTGAGGTGAACTCCAGTCCTACAAGGTGCGTAAGAAATTAAATTCCGCTAAACTGTTCAGGAGGCTAAGGGTGAAAACAGAAGTAGCTTGGCTGTCGAAGAAAGTAGTAAATTATTTGTCATTAATATAAAATGCTGACAGGAATAGTTTTAGCTCAAAATGATTTCAATATACGTGGGCCTGTATTTCAGAAAACACGTTAGTTTTCTCACCAAGATAAAAAAAAAAGAAATACAACCGGAATGCTTCTTACCTTATTTGCAATATCCGATCTCCAAATCGTGCCTTTAGCCTATTGCATCTAATTCACATAATTTTACACTCTTTCACTATGACTGATTTTAACACTGCACAATACAACACTGTCTCCAGCCTAGCCACTTAGTTGCAGTGTTCACACCAAAATATTTTGTGGACGATACGTTTCCGCTCATATACATGATTTGTAAGTTATTTATGGGTTTCAAAATGATAATCTGTTTTGACAGGTAATTGGCAGAAAAGAACAATTTACTCTACTACTTTAACTGAGAAGTAAGCTATAATTTATGTCGAAAATTACCGCTTGCAGCCAGTAATTAGCCCCCATTGCGACAGCACTGTGGAAAAATTTGTTGTATTTGACAGGAAATTAATTCTGGGATGTTTGGCAAATTGTAATGCAGAGTATATAGATATTCTAGCCTGTAATAGTGAGTCGGTTTTTTTGTTTCCCAGCTTTTCAGTGTTTCTATTTTAATTTATCTTCAGCTTTTGTAAACATGCCGACAAAATATCCTTCTTTTTTCACACGATTTAAAAGCGAAGTGCTGCATTTTATAGGAGAAGTTGGACACAGCTTATGCCCGTCTTAAAACTGGACTGAATGCAATTTACGGTTGTAACTGTGTGCTTTGCTGGACTTCATGCTGTAAAGGGATTGAGACGTGCGACACTAATTGATTTATCGTCTGAAATGCTTTGACGTTTAAAGTCCAGGGCTAGGGATGTGTACCACGTGACATGACAAACGAAAGCTCTGCGATTTTGCCTGATTTCAGGCTTCTGATGACGAAATCTGCGCTCTTCTGTGTTATTAGGTAGCAAGTTGTAATTTTTCGGCCTCCGAAGAAGGGACGGGTAGGTTGTCCCGAAACGTCCGTAAGAAATTACCATTAAAAAGCTGCGTAATAACCCAGACGAGCGCAGTTCTCAACTCTGCCTTTTTTCCACATAGCATAAAGGTGTGTTTCTTGTGGCTGTTGGAACAAACAGCGATTATTTCACTAAAGGACATTAACTCTTATGTCATTGTAACTGAGACACGGTCTGAAAATCAAAGTCTTGTACGATACGACGGCATCTCGATCGGTCAGTAATTACCTAAAGGCAGTCCTTTATGTCCCACAAGGCTAGACCCTTCATCAATATAGCTGAGAGAACCTCAGATCTTGAGACGAAGCTTATTCTGTCTAACTTAAAACTAATTTAAGTACATAGTTTAGATGAATTTCAGCCTTCAAGGAATTAACAATCTGTCGCCCGCTAATTTTGAATTGCTACATATTAACAGTTTGTGAAAATTGAATTTATTGATCGCTTTGCTAGTAGGATGTTTTGAATAATGTCTAGTTTTTGTTCTTCTCTGCCCTCATCATAGAATTTTGTTTTGTGATGTTAGAGTTAACATCCAGTTACCGGATTGTAGTTACCAACTGTACTGTAGGGCCAGTAGTAATGACAGTTCGAAACTTGTTCCAGAATGCCTGAAATTCCATTTCCTTTAATTCGTGTAGGAGTAGAAGCGGGAATAGTGTCACCGGGCATTTTGACAGTGACAGCATGACACTTTCATGAAATTTCAAACAGTATTGCCAAATTGTGCATCTTGTGACCTAGAGTTTATCGGTTAGCATATTAGTCTAGCGTTCAAAGGGTTCTTGGTTGGATATCCTTCGTCAAATATAAATTTATAAAATTACAAATATCCCCCAATTTTAATTACAGTTAATGATATGAAACTACGGGATTAGCTAATCACCAAATGTTGTGTGGATTGAATTATTTGCGATTCGGAAAATTTCGACAATTTAACAAGAAGAATTAAGCACTGTCACTAACTCTGGGACGTAGAGTTTAATTACAGCGTTTAAATTTTACGGAATTGCTGTTGCCCCTTTGGTGAAAGCCTGATAACGAGATTAAGTTGTTTTAGAATAGTCGATCTTGCGTAATGTACTTCGAAGTGATCTACTGTCTGAAGGGTTTTAAATTATTTTGAAATGTGGCCTACTTGCGTATGTTTCTCATTACATCCTCTTCTCCACGTGCCTTGACGGGAAACATAGGGGCAGTGTTTACACGGCACATGTATCGAGTGTTTGGAATATGCCAGAAATTCAACAGGTTGTAACGTGTGTTGCATGTGTTACAAGCTTGAAGATGCAGTTTATTTTACAAGGATTTAAATAAAAAAACATTTCTCATCTAAGTCCAGAAAAAGTACTCTAATCAGCAAGAGCGTGGAATTTCGTTGTGCAGGAAAGAAATGAACAAGTTGAGGAGATTGAAGAGAACAAAAAATTGCGTAGACTTATATACTCATTTCTAAAAGAAAAATGAAACAATGAATAAGAGAAGTATTTTGAGATGTTTTCTTTCACGATGCACAATATGAATAATGGATTCTACGATTGGAATCTGTCAGAGAACTTATTTTTATGCAAATATTTCCGTTTCGTGTGATTTTTCTCCCACCTCCTCTCGTCCGTTGCTTTCGTCGTTATTGCTGCGGAAGAAATAGAGAGACAAGAAGAAATTATTCTATTTCGTCTTGGAAATTTGAATATTCCTTTAGACCAACTTTATGCCAATCAACCACACAGACACCTTCAGTTCCCAAAGCAGAAAATTAGCTCTGACTACAGTGTGTAGAGTATATCATTGCCAGTAATACGAGGCTGTCATATCTCTAATACAGGTTGACATGTCCTGTCAAGGGACATAAAACAACCTTGTGAGATGGTACTGTACGTTGTATACTTTCTTGCTGTCTGGGATTGCGAAGATTTTCTTTTGTGGTAGAGTTATCAAAAAGTCCGGAAATACGCGCCAACTGATGTCAATACGCGGCTCCTTGATGGACACCGAGACGAAGATGTCCCTTGATAATTTTCGTCTGAAACACAATGTTCATGCAAAACTCGATTACAGTTAAAATGATAATTCAGCTCAGTCGGCCATGATGCTCGCCCCGCTGATTTGTTATTTTATTTGTTTCGTGATATTTGAGGTTCTCTGACGAGAAGAGGCTGATGAGGAAGACATATGGGACTAAGAGAGGGGAAGAAGCGGGACGATGGAGAAAATTTCATATTGAGGATTTTCATGATTGATATTTCTTAGAAGATTTTGTTAAGGTAATCACGAGGAGGAGAATGAAATGAACAAGGAATTTGGTACGTATGGGGAGAAGAAAAATGTATATAGGACCTTGATGGGGAGACCTGATGGAAAGAGTCTATTTGGAAGATCTAGGCCTAGATGGGCGAATATTACAATGAATATTAAATGAATAAAATAGGATAGCGTGGACTGTATTCATCTGGTTGGGGATATGGGCAAATAAGATGCTTTTATGAAGGCTGGAGAGTACATACAGGATTAAAAAAAGCGAGAATTTTTGACTGCCTGAGGTCCTATTATATTAACTTCTCAAAAAGGGCAATGTTCCATGGAGATGATTGGTTGGTTAGATTTGGGTTTCTTCTGGGAAATCTCCCGGATGTACTGTCTTATGAGATGTGAAGCCAGTAGGGTGGGGAAGAATTACGAGGGAGCCTACTGCCTCCAAACTCAGGATGGATGCGAGAAAACTGTATTCTCCTGAAGATGAAGGCAAGCGTTTCCTCCGAAACATCCGGAAATTGTTACCTGACTACATGGTGGCACTGCCGAGAATAACGAATTCTTCAACTTTTGCTTTAGATGTACCATGTTTAATCAATCATTTAGTTGAGAGGAAGAGGTGGGTGTATGTGCAACAGATTCCAGCCAATTGATATTCTTTAACCGTCACAAACATAGGCTGTTTGGGATACAGTTCTCACAAAGCGTGTGATAATCACAACTTGCCGATAGTGTAGATGTCATGCACATCTTGCGGGCGATCCATCTATGGCTATTCTGGAAAGAAACACGAGGGTGGAAGCTTACCAGGAAGAAAGGGGTCAGGTTGGTTGTTTTGTTGTTCAAGCCTCTGGCAATTTATCATCTACCATCCGGTTCTAAACAAGAAGAGGCCTAAATATATGGCAGAAAGAGAGATTAACGATTACAGACACATGGATATTGCGTGAGTTCGAAGTACAACTGTTTTTGTATATGTTCTTAGGTTTAGTTTAGTAAGGCTTATAATCATCGCAAGAAGAACTAAGATAAAAAGAAATGAAAATTAAGGTGTGTATGTGAGAGAAATGAGATAAATCAGAAAGAGGACCGGCCTGTGTAGAAAAATAACAACACTAGCAGCGTTGGAAGTGAAGGATCATCTCACATATTGTGCTGCTACATAACGGAAATATTCACCCGCCTATACAGATTGTCTACTATGTCCACATGAAGGAAACCTACGAGAATATGGATTTGCTTTTGAAAACAATAAGTTGCTTAAAACATGGATGGGAAGTATGTGGAGAACTTAAAGTCATAGGGTAACTCCTAAGAATGCAGTCTGGCTACACACTGTTTTGTTGGATTCTTTGTGAATGGGACAACCGAATCAAAGACGAAAATTACAAAATTAAGGATTGGCCCATGAGAGAAAACTCATTTCTAGGGGAAAAGGTGTCAGAAGTCAACTGCTAGATGACACAGATAAGATGTTGTTACCGACATTACACATTAAATTTGGGTTAATGAAGCACTTCGTTAAAACATTGAAAAAACAAGGTAAGTGTTTTGAGAATTTGAGAGAAATATTTCCGAAATTCAATATTGCTGCATTAAAAGAGAGCTACTTTATTGGACCGCAAAATCGTGAAATTATTCATGATGATCTATTTGGTCATCTGTTGACGAACACTGAGAAATCTGCATGGCTAAAGTTCAGAGGGGTTTTTGTATAAATTTGCTTGGCAACTAAAAGCCGGAAACTACAAGGAACTTGTTGAGGACATGTTAAACGCAAATCAAACTGTGGGGTGCAGTATGTCATTGGAGATTTATGTTTTACATTCCCACTTGAACTTCTTCCTTTCGAACCTGGGCACGTGAACATGGGGAAGGGTTCCACCAGGATATTTCCACAATGGGTAAAAGATATGTAGGAAAGTGCTCACAGCACATGTTAGCTGACTATTGTTAGAACATTACTGAAGAGGTGTCTATTGCCAGTTACAGTCGAATGAGTTACAGAAAGAAGTTTTAAACGTGAGTAAAATCAAACATTTATTTTCACGCTTTAGGTTTCTGTGACCGTGCATCATGAGCAAATTGTGAAATGATAGAGAAAACCAACAAGATGCAACAGATGTTTATTTTTAACAATATCTCAACATGTTTCGGGCATCATTATGCCCATCTTCAGGAGAACAAGACGTATTACTGC
>Ga0123352_10017492_pt1 | contig 11427 bp, 5 predicted proteins | sample TergutLab28metaG_FD_89700 | JGI IMG/M metagenome (GOLD analysis project Ga0123352, IMG submission 89700) | Labiotermes labralis P1 segment gut microbial communities from Petit-Saut dam, French Guiana - Lab288 P1 | ecosystem: Host-associated > Arthropoda: Insects > Digestive system > Gut ...
TTATAACCACCCTATACCCCCATGTGAAACATACTAATCAAACATTAAAGCGGATGCCAGAAAAATGGAATGAAAACTTTTTAAGTGCCCCTTAAAAAAATTTTTGGAATGGGGGGGGGGGGGGACAATCAATGTAACCAATATACATCTCATATATTATTCTAAGAATTAAAATGGGGAAGGGGGTTACTAACACTTACCTTCTTGTGGTAACCCGAGTCTGAGAAATTCTGGAATTTTCATTCACTTCATCAGCATGTCTGTAAATTTAAATATTTATAAATCAATTATAATTACCTGTTTGAAAATCCTCAAAAGTGGCAAGGTAAAATTCAAAGCAGCCTTATGAAAACACATACATACACACTTCTTTTACTCTGTTGATGAATTTTTAATGTGTAAAGGTGATCTATAATACTGTTTTGTAAAATGTTTGTAGCATTTTACACTGTAGAAATTGTGAATGTTTGTATATTTATGACTTGTTCCACATCCTGTCTCTGTGACAAATTTATGGAACCATGGAATGAATGAATGAATGAACGAACGAATGAACATACGTACGTACGTATGTATGTATGTAATGTATGTTATGTATGCATGTGTGTATATATGTGTGGGTGTGGGTGTGTATACGTATGTATGGAATGAGATAAATGCTGTTATGGCATACTTGTGTGATTAATTCATCATATACACTAAAATCTTTAATGAAAACAATTACATAAGTCATTAATAAGAGTTTGCAAACATAACAGGAACACAATATAGTAAAAGAATTATTTCAGGTCTACTGCAAAGAATATGGTAAAATGCAGAGTAAACGTTGAAAAGTATCAAGTCAACATTGGAGAACATACTAAATAATTTCTTACTTCATTGGATTTGTAGTTGGGTTGTAGAATATGAGATCAAACATTGTTAAACAGCTCCTATCAGGTGTCTTGTTTTTAAATTTACTGAGGAACTCCTGTCGAGCTCTTGCCAAACGTGGTGTGCCACTACTTGGAGCATGACGAGGGTGAATGCCTGCCTTGTCTCCCTCTTCAAGGCATCCAGAATCATCGGTCGTTATCACTGACTCCTCACTGATGGAGGGGGAAAAAAAAGTCAAATACAATGGCAGTAGACCTATACGCATTCATTCATTCTGTAGGAAGTAACCCAAAAATGTCCATAAATACACCATAAAAAAACTACAGAGTTCAGACATGCCACTCAAATCCAGGCACTAAGTTCCATATGGCTACTTGCTGGCAAACATAAAATTATAAGGAAATAAATAAATACAAGGAAAAATGTAGAGTTTATAAAATACAAACCACAAACAAAATAACCTTAATGGTACATTAGTGTTCAATATGTCCATGATTTAAATCTCATCACCATTACACAAAATGAAATAACTACAAATGGACAACCACATCTCTATGGCAACTAAAATTTATATGGGGCACCTAATATTTGTACACCCTTATTATGGAACTTGTTACACGTTGTCCTTTTTGTGCCTAGCACTTTGAGCTGGTTCCCATATTTCTGGAAAATTTGTGCATCTGTGTGTGTGTGTGTGTGTGTATATATATATATATATATATATATATATATATATATATATATTCTTCACACAAGGGACCCTGACCAATATCAGAGGGACATATCTTTTTAATGGAGGCGGAGAGATGCTGAATGAGGATCACTGCTTTGCAAGACAAGTGGGAATTTTTCCAACTACATTAATATGTAAGTATCTCTATTCTGCAAAGATTATAACTGAAGGGATATTCCGTGCACCAGTGCCATGACATATCTCATGCATACACTCCCATTTCCACTACAGCTTACCTAACCAGATCAGCTTGCTTCTTGTGAGGTGAAGTTACTATAGAAGTGCCTTTCCTAAATTCTTCTGATTTACAGGTAATACTCTGTGTACTACCACGTCTCACTGTAGCCTCACTAAACCGAGGAGCTGGTCGAACAAACCTTCCTCTGGACGTTTCTGTAGTCTTCCTAACTGAAGGAGACCGAATACTTGCATCTGACACACAGCTCTTTAATTCATCTTCTGTTTCACTGGTATGTGTTCCACATCCTTGCTTCTCACCTTCACTTTTGTCATTCACATTTGTGACTTGCCAAGCAGTTTGTGGTCTATCACACTCTGGCACAACCCCTCCACTGTTATTACAAAATGGTGCTGAATCAGAAGACTGTGTCTTCCTTGAGTCATCAGACTTACTTACACTGTTTATCACAAACTTATGGGAACCCAAAATACAGGAACTTTGAATTACATTCACTTGAGGAGATGTTGGCTTTAGCACCACAGAGCTATACCCACCACCAGCTCCTTCTAAAGGCAAATTTGGTTCTGGTAAGGACTGGGGAGGGTCTCCTTTTACTTCACCTGTGGAGACACCCACACTGCTGTCATGTTGAGGGCGGATAGCTGTTCCAGTAGGTATTACCTGTGTTATTCCTGGAACCCCAATCCCACCATCTTTTACACCACAGAAAGGCACCTCACTACTTCCTTTTTGATAACAAGGCAATATCACAGTGGCTGCCTCACTAATGTTCCCATTTCTCACTGTGTTCTGCTGTGCACCTTCATCCTGGTTACGTCTATTACAATTAACAAATGTTACTTTAAAATCACTTAACATTACACTTGAATCTCTTGGTCTTCTTGTAACTGCAGCTATACTAACAGCTGGCTTCATACGTTTCCGCACAAGTCCAGGTGGAATCTCATTTGAATTAGTCGAGTTATTTATACTTGAGGCTGAGTTACTTGCTGTCATTACAGCTTTCACATCTGAAATGCTTTCTTGTAATTTATTTGTTTCTTGTATGCTATGTAAACCTACAGTTGGTCTTCCATTTTCTTGTACAGATGGAGTATTTGATATTTCTAACTGTTCCGATTGTGTCAGGTTTTCTTTTTCCACATTTTCATCTGCTACATCACTTCCTGTATTCTCAGTGGAAACCTTCCCACGCCTGACAGGCACATTAGCAACAGGTCTTATTCTGCAGCGCCTTGATGCCATAATGAACCTAGACAAGACACATTCTTATGAGTTATACATATAAAACAGTAAAAAATAAAGCAGTACAAAATATTACAGATGGCGAGGGTTGCACAAGGTACAGAAATATAGAAACCACCATAAAATTCTAGGTGCCAAAAGGGTGACTGAAACAAGATCCATATTAAAGCACCATAAACATGAGTGCTACCTTACAAAATTTAGTCACCATGGCAACCTGGTGTCTGGTATTTGTGCATCCCTACATATATCCACAGATTAGGATAGAATCCTTAGGATAAGATGTAGTCATGGCTTCATGTGAGTGCAGTAATGACCCTTCAGGTTGCACAAGAGGCAGGGAATATCTTTATCAAATGAATTCAGTTTCTCAAAAAACATTATACTCTGTGACTTTAATTACGAGGTATAAAAGCCACCAATATCATATTTGATGCAAACCCATCCAGTGGGAGAGGAGTTGATACAGACAGCAAGGATGGAGAGGCATGTCAAGATGCTACTGTGACTTATAAAACTGTGCCGTACGTCAAGACTGTAAAATATAAGACAAAACTGCTGAATAATTTACACAATACATACAGCAAAACACAAAAAAGTGACAGGCTGCATAAGAGCCTGTCATCATAGGCCTATTAATGGTGAAAAGAAAATGCTATAGATATTTATAAGGCACAAAGTTAAGAAACTAAAATCTCACAGAATAGCACCGAAAGTAAGTTTCACAAGCCCTATATTGGAAATAAATGCCAAAACTTTCAAAATGTTACGCTGACCATCTGCTGGGTTTGTCATTCAATGGACAAAGGCTTCTATGGCACAATGTCTACACTACAGAACTCACATTCAACCAGAACATGGAACATGCTAACAGGTGCATTGCAACACAATCAGGCATCCACTATCCATGAAATATACGTCCATTCACAATACGTGTCTGATATGCAGCAATGCAATGACGATGCCCTTCTTCCCTCCTGCCCTACCACACCACACAGGAGATTTTGCACCCCACAATATGTTAACCTTGTGATGGGTCTACTTTTCTCAACAAGCGGACAAACAACATAAAGATGACTGTACACGCCTCTGCCCACAGATTTGTCAGATGACGGATCCCCATATAAAACTGCTCCTTTCTAGTTACAACAGCAGCCTTGTTGCCAGACAGGGGTATATGAAGAGGTACCCAATAAAATACAACTAATTTCCATACTTCATAGACACAGGATACATGGCAGTAATCTTTGTAACAACAGTAGGATAGGGTGAAAACATGAACACCGTACAAAGCACTTAGTCTGGGACTAATAAGGTATCACTGCTCATGCTGAATGAAAAGAACAGCTCTGTAACTGGTATAAACACCATTATAGATATGGAAGTAGTATGGGGATGCATGTTGTACATAGCTGAAAGCACTGCCATCCAAACTTGGGAACAATCTGTCAGTAAAAAAAAATTGAGAAAATAGTATAATTAAAACACTAAAATACATAAGATTTCCTACACATCCCAATTCCTAACGATTAATAGTCCATTCATTTATTTACGAAATGATTCATGGTTGACAAGCACTGTTCAGTCTTCAGTGAAGTCAATTATAGCCTGAAAAAACACGTGGGTTTTTAAAGTAATTCAGCAGTAATTGATTCCATGGAATTGCATCACTTATGTCAATTCGTCCATCATGGGAAAAAAATGGGGGCACTTAAACATTACCATGTGGAACAATATTTAATTAGAACACTTCTACTTACCAATATTGAAGACTTACAAACCACTATTAAACCTTCCTCAATATATTTAAGACGGTCAAAAACTTCTTGAATATATATTCATGCTTTTAAAAATTTCCGTCACAATCAATGTTAATAATTTCGTTGTCTAATGCAACACTTCATCTGTTGCAACAGACATGCTGCTTTAGTTCTGTAGTTTGTGCCTGTGAACTAGCAGTCTACTGTGACAAACGCTCTAATCCATGATACTCGGACCACAGATGATTTGAAGAGTTACAACACACCACAGATTAAAGGTGATTGACATAGTGTGTAGACTGCCTCTAATCCGTGGTACGAACGATTTAGTTGTATATTGTAACCTATGTAAAATCTATGGTCCATATGTAAACAAAATTATTGCGAATTATCAATGTGGATTTCGACGTAGACCAACCAGTGATTATATACACTAAGCATTTGTCAAATAACCATAACAATTCTAATTTAATAAAGCAGAATATCAATTATTTACAGGCTTAAAGAAAAAGTTTCGATTAGGGAGCAAGTTTCATGGGTTACACTGCAGAAACGGGGCTCCAATCTTTCGCTCACCCCGCGTGTGTCGCTGTTGTCGTGGTTTCCGTTTCCGTGCTTTAGGTTTTCACTATTCCCTTCCCGCAACTCACCACGCTTCGAAGGAAACACACACAATGCATTTCGCATTATACACCCACAATGCAACACGCTTTGTCTTCGAGCCGTGTGCTGTTCGTTTTCCACGTGGTGTGAATAGTCTTGTTTCTTTCACAAATAAAATGGTGGAACAGCTCCTTCAGGTGACATCGGAATACGAAGAGCGATTGCGGAGTTATGATTACGTACCAAGGTTCTCATTTGGACGTCGGATGCTGAGGGATGACGGTGGTCCTAACAGGTTCTTTCTGATGTACCTTTTCTATGAACAATCACTCGCGATTCAGATCCTAAAGGACATCGGCCTGCTTCGAAGTAACATGCAGTGTAATACCTGCGGTCGAGATATCCGCAAACAGGTAAGGCCACGTACAATACCCATCATCTTTAGGTTAGGTTTGGTGTTATTTTTCTTTTAATAACCTATCACCTCCTGATCATTTACAATACTCATCATCTTTAGGTTATGCTTGGTGTTATTGTTCGTTTAATAACCTATCACCTCCTGATCATTTACAATACCCATCGTCTTTAGGTTAGGTTTGGTGTTATTTTTCTTTTAATAACCAATCACCTCCTGATCATTTCCATTCCACAATTCCTCATACACAACTTCCACTTCCCACATTCCACACATTCCTCGTGACTCTACCTCCGACTCTCGCGGGTGACGGTCGTCTGCTTGTGCATCATTTTTGTGACGTCAATTCTCCTACGCACGGATATAACTCCGTCACGGATGACTGCTTCGCTCGCCGCCATATTGGAGCCCCGTTTCTGCAGTAGAGCCAAGACACTTTATCGCCATTGCTTTTCAACTTTGCTTGACATTAGGAAAGTCAATATTAATGAGGAGGTATAGGCGTAACTCGACTAATAACAATGGGGTTGGGTGGGCAAAATCGAACATGCTTGTCTTCTGCGTCCCATAAAAAGCAGTTTTTTTTTTATTTTTACCTCTCTTTTTATCATGCAAAGAATCGTTTAAAATATTCCTATTCTTTATTTGCCCTTCTTCACCTCCTTATAAAAAGTATTGGATAGGCATCGGCCCCCTTTGTACACTCCAAGTTAACCTATGGCAGGAGGGATTGTAACTGAATTTGGAACGTCAAGTGATGGCCTGAGCTGATGATATTAGTTTACTGTGGTAAACCTAATTCCTATGAAAAAGTCATGGAAGCTTTAATTATTAATCGTCGATATGCAGGTTGGCCTAAAAGTAAATGCTGAAAGTATATGGTCATATCTCGTAGACAAAAGGCAGGACGAAATCGTACCATAAAGATACTTAATAAATCCTTTGAAAATATGGAGAAGCTCGACATTTGGTTCCACACGAAAAGATAGAAATTACATGTATGAAGAACCTAAAAGCCGTTAAATTTAGAAAATGCATTTTACCATTCGGTCCAACATATTTTGTCTCCCCTTCCTGTTTATGGCTGTGGAACCTCTTCTCTCACATTAAGAGAAGAATTGGGGTGTTCGAAAATGGAGTGCTGAGCCTAAGAGGGACGAGGTAACATCGGATTGGAAAACGCTGCATAATGTGAAACTTCATAACTTGTACTCCTCAATCATTTCTCTTCATGTGATGAAATCAAGAAGAAGGCAATGGTCGGTGCATGTTGCGCTTATGTGGGACAGGAGGGTTGCATGTAGGGTTGTGGTGGGGAAACCCGAGGGAAAGTGACCACGAAGAAGTATATGTGGATAGGAAATTAATACTAAAATTCATATGATAGAAGTAGAATGGGAGATTGTTGATTGGATTTATCCGGCTCAGGATAGGGACGCATAGTAGGCACTTGGAAAAACAGTAATAAAACTTCGGTTTTTCGTAAAATTCGCCGTATTTCTTGAGTAGCTTGAGAACTATTTGCTTCTGAAACAGAAATCTGCTCCATGGAGCCATTGTCATGCCAGTGCCAGACCTGGTGATGTATTTCGTGAGGCCCAAAATATCTTGAACATACTATCGTTGGAGAATATGTAAATGTTCCAAACAACGTTTACAATTATAACGTGTTAAGTGACACATCCCCTTTTGCAAGTTCATTTATTTATGTATTAAATACACTGCCATGCAACAACACGATCAATAATTACAATGGTAACTGGTTTCGGCCTTTTGTTTAGGCCATCACCAGACCATACACCATTTCGAATTAAAGAAAAACCATACAATCATCGTAATATGAAATGGGAAGAGATCTCTCCCCTTCACATTTATATTGATAAAACTATTACAATTCTATGAAGTGGGTGAAGCAAACCATGTGTAATAAAAGACAGAGTATTATTATAAACAAAGAGGGTAAGCAGCTTAAAAGATTTTACGTACGTATGTATGTATGTATGCATGCATGCATGTATGCATATATGTATGCATGTATGTATGTATACACGTTGCGCACTGCAGCTTCAGTTGCAGTTCCGAAACTGGTCATTATATCCTATGTCCCGAAGAATACGATATGCCAGTGTCAGAACATAGCTCTTTTCTGCAGTAATTATTTCCTTGCCTTTATATTAACCTTTGCTCGGGTTTCGTAACGGAGACAATGTAGGGCCTTGGGAAGCTCCCTGTGCGGGAAGGCAAGGTTTATCAATATTCGCCGCACTTCCCGTTTTATACTAAGACGATTGTATGGTTTTTCTTCCAATTAGAAACGATGCACGGTCTGGTGACAGCTTGAACAAAACCATTGTAAATTATTGATTGTGTTGTTGCACGACAGTATATTTTATAATATATAGAATAACATGCTAGTTCTTAATATGATTCCCTTCACACATGCAAGGAAAACCAATGTTAGCAGCTTCAGTGTTTCATTAAATTCAAGTATTTGAACGTTACACATTCAAGAACAAAATAAGGATTCTACGGTGTCTGTAGAAGCAAAATGAGACATCTTGCGATATAAAAGTCATTGTTTTAATGGCAGTACAGGTAAATCATCCCGAACAAGAAATGGGGAAGCTTTCTCGCCTGACAATACGTATTTTTAAAGTTTAACAGTCACAAACATGTATCGGTTTATGTAATCAATAATTGTGTATTTCCAAAAGATGGAACGAACGTGCAACAATACAGACATTGTGACTGCACAAAAGACTTCCAAGAAACCTGTTTTATACCCTGTAGTAAATGTCTGACTGATTCACTGACTTGTACCAAGTCTTAAAATCCACACAAATTATAAGGCTTTGCATGACCTTCTTCTTGTAAAGCAATTGAAACCAAAGGTTAGAACTAAACATGCAGTAACTTAACTTAAATTTCAGTGATGGCGTTCTATTCACATCCAATATTTTGGTTATCTCGCCGAGATTATGTCGTCAAAATATTGCAGGTGAGAATAGGATTCACTGCGTTAGTTTAAGGCAGCTAAGGTTAGGAGGCTTGTTCACTTACTTTATTTATCGCACTTTATATTTTAAATTACATCGATGGCAAGTAAAAGTGCCCTACTTTAATATACTTTCAGGCGTATCTGAATTATATGATGAAGGATACGAGTAGAATGTATCTCAAGACTGGCACTAATTTAAATCGGATATGACAAGATTGCAAACCGTGTGCATGCATGACGCAGTACACAGACTTTATCAAGAGTTCTTTACTTTCAAGGCTGAATTTCACGAAATTCAAAGTAGCTCTACAGCGTTTGTGCAGACACATCATAAAAAATTTAAAAAAATGGGACAAAAATTTCGAAAGCACAGGTTTAAATTCATTAACGCCCTTCATTAAACAGTAACTTTCTCAGCGCCGACTCAAATGAAACCCACATTTGCCTGACAAATGTCTGTGAAACCACGAAGATCTGACGAACTGTTTAGCCTCTGATCCTAGGCCACCGGAGGACGAATGTGGCCTCTGTATAAGGTGTTTTTAATCCGTATTCAACCCCTAAACGTAATTTTCTACCCCACAGAGATTCTCACAAAACCAAAAAAAAAAATTTTTTTTCGTATACAAAGCATCCCGACCTGATCTAAAGTCCACCAAGTCCCCTATCCAAGAGAATGGGGTGGGAGGAGGTTCCCCTTCTGCAGTAAAGCGGCGGGTGTGAAGTTGTTCATTCACCTTCAGAAAGTGTAATTTTCACGAATGTGTTTAGCTATACCGGCACTCCTACGCATGCCTTCGTGACTTGCACAGGGACAGACTTTCCTTTGTCTTATGGACAGCACAGTCCGTGCACATTAAGGATAAACCCCGGTTTTCGCTGTTTAGGGAAGTAATAAATATTCAACACAAGAATCTTAAGAAACATTCAAATGCAGATTATCTTCATATTATAGCAAGTGGTAGAGATAATAACCACTAGACTTTAAACGGTTAATAAATTTTACCCTCATTACCTTTCTAATTGCTGTCATGTCGTATACAACCAGTTCCAATTGGAGTTTAGTACGGGGCTGTATGTTGTATAAATAACAGCATCAGTACCGCAGGTTTAATACAAACTTCCCTACTTCCCATTTTCCATAGCACGATATTCTGTATCTGGATGTAAATTCGGAGAAAACTAAGTACAATCTCTTGGCTTGTCGCCAGAATGCAATACAAAATTACAACATCAAATAACTTGAAAAATTCAGGTAAAATGTTTGTGACGGCCATTAACAATACAAAATTTCGAGCTCGAAGAAATTAAGAGCAGTTTAAATTCGAAGAATGCTTGCTAACATTTAGTGCGGAATATTTTGTCTTCGCGTCTGCTATCTAAAAACATAACGATTAAAATATAAAGAAAACTACAATATTGCGTGTTTCGTAATGGTCAAAATCTTGGTCTCTCGCGTTGAAGAAGGAACACAACTTAAATGTTGAGATATGCGCTCTGACGGGATATTACGCAGCCTAGACTGGTAATTCCGTACTGACGTTTCGCGACATATATCGGTCCTAGCTTCAAGGGTCAAGACTTGCCGCTATGCGCTGCGTAATATCCCTGAAGAGCGCACATCTGGTCTACACCGCGGCGGAAGCCTGAAATCACGCATCGTGAATGTTTTCGAGAAAGGTGTGCTAAGGAAAATATCTAGAAGAGCAGGAGGCTGCAAAACACAGCATCATGATTTGTCCTCTTTATCAAATGTTTTTGGCTATGAAAGCGTTGAGGTTGGGGCGGGGGATACTGCATGCACAGTATGAAAAACGCGGACAGAATTTCGATGGGAGAAACTGAAAGAAATAGACTTGTTTGAAGATTTAGATGTAGATAGGAAGATAATCTGAAAATAAATTCTAAACAAGCGTCATGGTTGTGAACTGAATTCATCTAGCTGGGGATATGGACCGGTGAAGGGATCTTGTCAAGACAGTAACGAACCTTCCGGTTCCATAAAATGCGATAATGTTTGAGTAGCCTAAGAGCTGTCTCCTCAGTAATTCTGCTGCCCGGTGTTAATGAGCTCTGTGGTTCACAAAATGTGCTCCATGGAGCTCTGGGATGCCGAGAAGTGTTACCAGGCGATCCGCGACTACCTCCTCTGACAACTAATTTCAGATTTCGAAAACTAATTTCTAAGTAACATTATGACTAGATAGCACTGCCGCCGATAACTGTATTGCAATAGTTCAACACAGAGGAACCAAAGAAATTATTTGGATTGTTTCTCATACCAAACAATACATAAAAAGTTTTGATTAAGAGAACCATATAGTTTATTTTGACTATTCTACGCATAATATTCTTCGAGTAGACTTTCCCTTTAGTTTAGATTGACACAAACACGTTAAACCACGTATAATTCTTATACAGTGTGTCCCAGGAGGAATGTGCCAGACTTCGGGAGAGTGTTCCTTATGTTATAGTATACCGATATAACCCAAAACACCTATATCCAAAGTTGAACGGTTACGGAGATAATGACCAGAGAAGTTTGAAACTTTGACAGCTGTTACACACTTATTGATTACCAAATACATATTAAAA
>Ga0123352_10017493_pt1 | contig 11427 bp, 8 predicted proteins | sample TergutLab28metaG_FD_89700 | JGI IMG/M metagenome (GOLD analysis project Ga0123352, IMG submission 89700) | Labiotermes labralis P1 segment gut microbial communities from Petit-Saut dam, French Guiana - Lab288 P1 | ecosystem: Host-associated > Arthropoda: Insects > Digestive system > Gut ...
CACCACACACACACACACACACACAACACACACACACACACACACATGTATTCAAAGGTTTTCCTGTGAGTTAAGAGTTTTATGTTTTATATAATACAACAGAAACAATTCATACAGTCTTTCCCAGTTTCCAGAAATCTGCAACAAGATTGCGTAATTTCATAATACAGTAATATTTTTAAAGTTAACAGCAGTGACATCACAGAATATTAATGCACTAGACCAGTGGTTCCCAAAGTGTGCTCCGTGGATCCAAAGGGATTCACCACCAGTTCTCAGTGGATCCATGTACACATTGGTGTAATGGCTACTGTGAAGTCCACTTATTTTTTTAATTAAAGAAATAATGTTTTTTAATAACAATCATAGAACATGTTCAACTGGCAATGTGTTTGAATGAAAGAATATCAAATTAAGAAAATCCCTGTACCCATGAAGTGACAACCAGTTTAATTAAGGTCCAATCATTCAATGCATAGCTACACATGGTACTGATATGTACAGTACATGCAGCTATCAACAATTAATTGTGAGATATACATTTTTAATTTTGGACACCTATAATCTGGACACTGCATGTTTACTTGAGCAAGGATGTGAGGATCCGTGGTTATCTTTCGAAGCCAAAAGGGGTCTGCACGCAAAAAAGTTGGCAAAACACTGCACTAGACATTCAACAAATCTCCAAGATAATGAAGATTCACGCCCTCTGGTACGGTATTGCCATGTCAATTTATAAATGTAAATGTATGGTAACTATAAAGGCGAGCCAAAAAAAAAACAGCTCATTTATTGCAGATAAGTTTGATACATCTTTGTTGTTTTTCAACATGCTGCCCACTGTGCTCAGTGCATGTCTTTCAGCACTTCATCAACATCTGGATTACTCAAGAAGAAAATCCGATGCTACATGAACTGAGCAACTAGCAGCATCATTAAATACCACACTTACATCCAGATATATTACAGATAAAAGCAGCATCTACTTACAAGAAGAGTGGCCACTGGGGAAACTCTTGCGTCCCTCATTAATAACAGACTCGTCACCTGTACACTTCAGCTCTGGGTTCACTTCTCCATCGGGGAAACACCGCCAGAAGAAATCAGGTCTTGGCCGACCTGTCACAGTGACAGTTAATTACACAGGACACAGGATTATTAAATGACCATGTCTTACACACAATGCGTAGCCTGCACAGACTTCCAAATATGTACTGCAAAAAAAAACCTGTAATAATCGTCACATGGTCTTTGCACAAGGAACATAAAATCACAGCACAATGGAGACACTGTTCATCCACATAATCAGCCCTCAAAACCACTCACTGTGTTTCCGTTACATTTCATATTGGGAACTGACATGAAAAGGTTTAAGATAAATTTAACTTTAGCCCAAAATAAATCAGTACATTATTGTTTATATAAAGCTCTTATCAAAATTTATCATATTACCCCATAGCTGCTCATCATGCATGCATGCGTGCAGACATGCAACTTAAAAAAGTTACTTCCAAATTCTAAAAACAACCTTTCCAAAAATGTGCGTACATCTGGTGATTAATATGACAGGCATAACTAAATAAGGCAAAATACTCTTAACACTCTATCTGTTATCTGTTTTGTCAAGAGTGTTACTTTACATTAGTGAATATTAGAGTCAATTTCTGCCACTACATCACAGTATATGGCAGATAATTTGAGCAAAATTAATGCCATCTTAAAACTACAGAAACATAAAAAATCCCAATTGCATTAGTCTGAATGAGTTCAAAATAATGTACCTCTCTGTTCTTCAGCAGCAGCTTGGTCAAGAGATTTCTAAACATTCTGAACATTAAAATTTGATTGACAGACACATAATTAACAATAACATGAAAAAAGGAATCTGAAAACTTTCTGTATAATGAAATAGAATAAATAAATGTAACTTCATATTTCTTCAACACAAGACATTCGGATCCTCACACCAACCAGTCAAATAAAAAAGATCTTCACTCACCCACAATCAATTTCATAATATTTGTGAATACTCCATTTAACGCGAGTCCTAAAGAGCAGCCAAGAACTGCTTGACTAACATCTGTCTTGTCTTTTTGAAGTAAAAATACTAATAGAATCACAGCAGTTGGGGTAAGAAAGACAAGAGGCTGAAAAGAAAAACCAGTTTACTTTACAACATGAACAAATCACAATGATCAGATGATTCCTAAATTATGTACAGTATATTATGCAGTTAGGTCCATGCTTCACAGCAGCAACACTGGCATTCCCAAACAATTTATTTTACCTATTTTCACTCCATAAAGGAATACAGAACAATTCTTGTAGGTAATGCACCTTACAGTACAAAGACATTTACTCTAGAAAAGAAATTTTTATACTGAGGTTGTGCAATACCTACAAATTCACGCATTGGTCATATGGATACATTTTTCTTTTACTCAGCTTCACTGTAATCAGCCATGAAAAATTTCAAGTGACCCCATTGCATTTATCTACACTTAGCTGTATAAAGATAAACTCCACAAGGGGAACATGAAATGGGAACTTATCATACTTCAGAATAAAATAATATGAGCTACAGAGCAGCATTCCGAATGCTGAGGTAGACAGAAAATTATATACAGAAGAAAAGGAACATCAATAAGCATACAAAGGAACTCAAGAGGGTTTCTATACTTCCAACATGTTGAATTTTAAATTTTAGTTGCAAAGAAGTAAGAAGTTCTGCAAAGCTTGCCAATTTTAAATATCTCAAAGATTTCAACACTGAAACAATAACTTGACAGATACCGTAACATCAACTGGCTTCTTTAGATTCCTAAAGAGGGCCAGAACATGGCAGGGTAATTTTATATGATACACTGTAAACGTCTAAGACGGTTCATACATGAAAAATAAATTATGAAATCTACACAGAGATATAATGAAATTCATAATCAGAAACATGATCATAGCTAGTTACTCAATACTTGGTAAAAAAAATTATTGACAAAACAGGGGTAATGACATAAAAGAATTCCATTCAAAACCACTTTGTTTACTTTTGTGGATAAGCATTTAATTTTGAGAAGGTGATGCTGTATAATTTACTCCCAGTACAGTCAATTTTATTTTTGATCAACTGTGTTGTGAGGGAAGTTTTTTAGTAGTTTAAATGACACTTGCATTAATTCAAACTACAAAATGTCAAGTTATGAGGAAGAGGCCAGTAAAACTACATGGATAATGATTATATTATGTGGGTAAGGAACCAAGAATACTTCATGTTTTTTAAGATTTCAATACTAGGAGAAGGTTAGTCAATCTCACACTCTGGTATCCTCGATATCCAAGGAAAACACCACCCATTATCACACAGGTAGTAAGCTGAACACCGGTGGCATGAAGGAGAGTGCAACGACATCCACATGACCAACCTGTGTTACCCACTTCTGGGACTCATGTCGAGTCGAAATAACGCAGGTAAATATGAAAATATAAATACGTTGTAATTCACTGTTTTATGTCGGCAATTACTTGTAACACCTACCCACAACACACTTGTAGGAATGTAACTGTCACTCACTGGATTTTTATATAGCCAGAGTTCATCTGGCTGAATCTTCCGTGTAAAAGGCGTTGCACTTTCAAGTTCACTGAAATATAAATGCAAAATCAACGTCAACTTCGGATGGCTTACTGTGCCGCGTGTTAAGAGGCAAGCAACTGATTAAATACAGATAAAATAAAATATTAGCTTACATGAAGACCAACGCCAGGGCAGCTCTTACTAAAATTTCCACCCATATGCTTCCTTCTACATCACGTACACTTGGCATGCTTAAAGCTTACACGCTGCAAACGAATAACACTGACATTTAAATTCCCACTTTCGATAGTACGTGCACAACTTGTTTCGGACTACTTCGAAGGCCATTCAATTACTAACTGCAAAGGACGCAGACAATTCAACCTAGCGGAGATACAGCAATTTCTAATTCAGTTTAGAATGAACACGCTTTCAATATATACAATCCACCAGCGACATTTTCTCTCCTGCTACCTCTCCGGAAATCCCACTGACAGATTTCCAGCCAACGCAGCAACACCCCGTCACGGAGTAACGATGCGAGATCTCTATCGCCCAGGAGCAGCTCTATAGCTCAGCCGACAATATAGCTAACTGCAGATATCCCTGCGCACACAGTGGAGTAAGAAGGGAAGCGTTACTTTGCTCATTTAACCTAGCACTAGATGGTAATTAGTGGTCACCTTCACGCTCCTGCCATTTCATCCTTCCTGGTAACCACACAACAGCAGGCTAGGTGAGTCCCAGAGCCTGTCTGGATGCTTCATATAAAAACGTCATGCATCTGTTGGAAATCAAGCCACAATTCCTTGGCCTTTGACCTTTAAATCGTCACTTACCTACTACACCGTCTAGGCTGATAAAAACAAAATTTCTGCCCAGTGTCTTCATTACAGAACTAATGTAAATAATTTTTAACTTGTGTTTCAGAAAATCAAGTCCAAATCCGGGGATATGATGGAATAAGACTGAACTGTAAATAAATTACATCAGCTATTCATTTGCATCTGGAAGGTGCAGACAGTCAGTTCCATAGTTTCGTGTAAAGGAGCTTCTACTGGCTTCGGTTTGTCAACAACACTTCAATACAGACCTCATAAATGTTTGTAAAGGAAACATGTCAGCCCCTTAATGATACCACACAAAATTTCATACCTACCTGCTTTTTGGTCCCCAAAAATTCAAGATATTTGAAAGAACTTAAAAACATACTGTTTTGGAGTCCACCAACAACTACAATAATAAATGGATACAGTATGTTCATAGAATGGACAGAATTAGACTTGCACTTGCCATTATGACATACCTACTACTAGGAAATAGGAACACACAACACCCACTTCAGGGACTTCTGGATTGTAATGTTGAGAATGGAATGGTCCGTGTGGCCTAAGTCCTTGAATATGTAATGATGATGAAATCTAAACATAATCTCAATGTACAAGCAAATTATGGAACCATGTTCTTGTGTCCCTCCCCTGCCACACCACCTCCCACTCTTCACTCCCCCCACTAAAAAAAATTGCTACAAAAGTTTGGGTGATTTTATATTGGTAAATATAGTGTGTGAATGTAAGAGTGAATCATTATAAATTAGTCATTATCAATGCCCAGAATAACATAAAATTGTAGTGACCTCTTGATAGCAAAACACATACACCAGATTTTACAATCCAACTGCACAATATTTACAATTATGTGGTATGGCTATAAAATAACTGGGCTTAATTTTTTTCTGCTTCCCTGTAAACTTGGCAACAGCGAGCGGTGTGTGGTATTGGCTTGTGCTGCCCCCTCCATTCACGGTTACAATTTCAAGGTCGTGCAGCAAACAGTTTGGCAGTAGCCTTTGCTTGAATTGGATCGTGTTCTTGTTCTCTGTCAGAATCATGGTAAGTGTTAACATGGAGCAACGCATCATTGTGAAATTCTGTGTGAAACTTGGAAAATTCACCACAGAAACATACAATTTGTTGAAGAAAGTTTATGGTGATGAGTGTCTATCTCATACTCAAGTTTTCACATGGTTTTAAAGAGGGAAGGGAAGAGATTGGAGATGATCAGAACCCTGGTCGTCCCAGCACATGAAATACAGGCACTAACATCGAAAAAGTTGGTGAAATTGTTTGAGAAAATCATTGCCTGGGCATTCGAGCAGCTGGTGAGTTAATTAACATTGACAAGGAAACTGTCTGACAGATTTTACATAACAGTTTCAAGATGAAAAAGGGTGTTCAAAGATGGTGCCGAGACTCCTCACTCCTGAACAAAAGGAAATTCGAATTAACATTTGTGCTGATGTTCTTCAAAATACTGAAAATGGCCCAAACATTTTATAGAATGTATAACTTGTGACAAATCATGGTTTTTTCAAAACGGCCCAGAACGTAAGCGCCAATCCATGCACTGGAAGAGCCCCAATTCACCAAGGCAAAAGAAAGCATGGCAGAGCAAATCCAAATTTAAAGCAATCATGATTTATTTATTCAAAATCCTGTTCACGTGAATTGGGTGCCTGAAGGTCAGACCATTAACCAGGTCTACTACAAGGTTTTGACAAACCTTCTTGAAGAGGTGAGAAGAACAAGACCTGAAATGTGGAAGAACAGCTCGTGGGTTCTTCACCAAGACAACGCACCGGCACACAACGCCCTGTCAAGATGTTTTTGACGAAGCACAAGATCACCATGTTGGAACATCCACCATACTCACCTGACCTAGCTCCATGTGACTTTTTTTATTTCCACAGATCAAGTCTGTGTTAAAGAGGAACCATGTTCGAGTCTGTAGATGCAGTGAAGGCAAAAGCAATGGATCTCATGAATAGGCTATCAGAAGATGACCTGCAGCACTGCTTCCAACAGTGGAAGATTCACATGGAGTGATGTAGGGATTGGGGAGGGGGGTACATTGAGGGTGACAACATTTCTATTGCATAATTTTTTCAATAAAAAATGTTCTAACATCAGTCAGGTTATTTTATAGCCACACCATGTATTATTGGTGTACAAAGAAAAAATACGGTAAAAAATTATTAATTTCATTACAGCTCAAAGGAAACGGGCTAGCCGGTATTGTACTGTGCTATTCTATATATACAACTTGTCAAAGCAATCAACTGATTTCTGTAGGATCGTGACAATTACTTTGATTCTGTGCTTTCTTCATCAACACTAATGCTAGATGAACAGACCACAAATGAAGAAAACCTACAATCAGACGACCAACCGGCCAACCAGCACCTCTGCATGCACACACACTTCACAGTGGCCTTCTCAACTTCCAACAGTGACCATACAGAAGAGTGTAGTTTAACCTTCAATGCCCCCATACTGCAAGGTTAATGATGATACAAAAGGAATGTATCATGGACAACTGAAAGAATGCAGGTGTTTTCGTGGTTTAAATTCAACAAGACAGAAGAAACTGATATTAAGACACTGTGATTCCCAGACCCTTACAGTAAAATGAAACAGTCAGACCAGCTCTCAATGTTGTAAGTTGCATGATGATTATTTATTCCACTACAGTATCAATTTTCAACACAATCACTGAGCACATCCATATACTGAACAAATCTGGTAATGTGATTAAAAATTCTGTTGCAGTCCAAGTTCTTGCACTTGCAACCACTCATGGTGATTTCCACTGCCTTCTTATTGTGGAATCACAATCTTCTAAAATGTTGCTTCCATGATCCACATAAGGCAGATAATCCAGAGTTTCCAGTGAAAACAATGCAAAATTTTTTATCTCTGATGTGTGACAGGTACAACACATGTTAGACGTCAAACACTTAAAACAGCTTACAGTTACACTAGTATCTACCAGTACTAAAACAACACAAACACAACACACACAGAAATTTTGAAGGCAAATTGTATAAAATCACATCAGAATACTGCAGAACACAAATTATCCAGTTCAGTCAGTTCTGAGTCTGGAGAACTTTCCGTGAGGAAGTAATTTTAGGTCGCCCTGTCTTCAGGGGCTGCAGGACATCTGAATTATGCTTCTTCATAGCACGAGTTGTTGCATTTTCTTTATTGTCCCTCTGTAAAGGCAAAGAATGAGTTAGCAGACATTCTACTCTCTGAAACTCAGCACATATAATAGAGCAAAAGATACACTGGCACCACCATACAGGAATATACAAACTTGGTTGTGTAGAAATACAAAATGTGTGGTTTCATGTGATGTGTCAGTGGGAATTAATGACTATCCACTGTCTGTGGGGTACAGTAGAATCAACAGCAGCTTTTCGCAATGCTAACAACCTTACAAAAATATCTACAGAGGAGAAATTGTTATGGTATTCGGCATTACTTAGTCTTGCAACTACTGTGTATATCGTATTTTCATAATTCTGAGTTTCATGGTACATCAGAGAGTAGTTAACGCAGAGGTACACAAATCCTGGGTGGCAGATTGCCATAGAAACTACATTTTTTTATGGTGGTGCCTCACATATGTGGGTCTTCAGTATGGAAAATGCTTCACCCTTCTGGTGCCCAGTATTTTTAGGTAGTTCCTAGACATCTGGAAAATATGTGCACCCCTGAGTCATTGTGCACAAGCACATGAGTGCATGTGCTCTCTCACTCTCTCACACACACACATATTGGCTTGCAGACTGATTTTCTGCAACACTGCTGTGACAAATTTAAATCTTGCATTACCAACATGCAGATATACTTCTTGCTCTTAATGACTGTACAGGTGGTTGTATGGCATTAAATGAGACAAACTAAGTTTTCAATTTGTCACACCCTTAGGTACTCTTTATGCATGAACAGGCTTTCAAAAAATTCAGTTTCCAAAACACTGCTAACCTGTTTCAATGATTCGGGTTCACTGTGTTGAGAAATATTAAAAACCGAGTCTGTTGCACTTGGTAGGTCAGTATCCGATGTTGATCTAAACGGAACATCCTGCAGGGACTCCATGTCTGAGCTACTTCTTTCACTACTGACACTTGAGGAACCAGATGGAGAGCTTACAATCTGTACAAAAATTATATATACCATTGGATTTAACTTGTACACATTTTACATTAGTCAACAAACATGACACAAATAGCATCCAAAAGGACTCCCAAACAATTTTCATATAATTTTATAATACAGCACATTCATTGAATTTCTGCTTGGTTTGCACATTTCCAGAAAACTGAAGGGGGAGGGGGGGGGGGGGCAAGGCAGAGGATTGCACGAATGCTATGGCTAATCCTTAGTTTCTTGGTAGTTACAGGGTTCAAAGGGAATTAGCACTGAAAAGTATACATTTCTTCAATCATTAGACTAAATTATTTCTTAGGATTATAGTAGTATAAGAAAATTTACATTGTGGTCACATCTTTGGGTAGTGTAATTCATATGAGGTGAAAAATATTCCAATAATTAATTAGACTGAACAGGCATAATTCTATTCCACTGATTCAGCAGTCTCTTGCAACCAGTGAAAATGGGAATTTTCATCTTCATCAGAATCTGCTGGTTCACTGTATTACTCAAACTCACTTCAGTGATGGGAAATTGTGGTATTATGGCACCATTCGCTTCATGGAACCTTGCAAGGATCCGCTCATGTGGAGACGTTGCTGCGAAAACTCTTGGGTATGAAAAATCTCTACGTTGTGGTGTATCTCCTGTAACAAAGTAAAATCAGCATAAAAACACAGTAAGTAAATCCCCTGTAAAATGAAAATCAGCGCCTCAGATTCTCTTCAGTCAACATCAATCATGTTCCTGTATTTTAATTGATCATGAAACAATTATTCTTCTCTGAAGCATGTCACAGCAGTTTGGTAGAAAGTTCAAACTAAACAGTGTCACTTCCTAGACAAGAGTGTCCTTCACAGTTACCACAGTCAAAGCCTGAAACTGCACACAATTCTTATAACTACCTGTACAGTTAACAATGGTGAACTGATAAATTATTTCTAGTCAAAATGAAAGCATAATATAATTCAGCTCCAAAACAAAATACCACATGCTAGGTTTCTCCTACTAGCACATTCAATACATGGAATGAAAGACCATGTGACATTTGCATATTACCTGCTGGTATATCCTTCTGCAGCTCTTCATCCAAAAACTTGTCCATGTCCTGACTGCATTGCTGAAGCCCTGTAGTGATACTCTGACTCCAGCCACTTATAGAGGAGCAATGATTTTCAAGGTCATCCTGACGCTCATGAACAAACGCACCAAAATTGACACGTTGCTGTTCCAATATAGCTTCATGGGACTCCGCATATGCCGTAAGCCCACTTACAAGAGTCTGCGAACATTAATAACATCACGCCCTCAACATATTTTATTGTTAACTTAATAACATCACGCCCTCAACATATTCTATTGTTAACTTAATAACATCACGCCCTCAACATATTCTATTGTTAACTTAATAACATCACGCCCTCAACGTATTTTATTGTTAACTTATCCGACATAGCATGTGCTGCTCAGTAATACAAAATGTTAACATTTGGGGGAGAGGGACATACTGTTTGAAATATAAGAGTGGAACATAATATACCTGAGTCCGTTGACGATGGCTTTGGAATGCTGCATTGATATTCTCTGAATACTTCCTTAGTTCATGTTCAGTCCAGCTATAATGGTTCCTCCAAGCTTGCTCCCCATGTGAAACAGCTGAACGGACTCCGGCCTCTACATCTTCTCCCAGCTGTTTTGCTACTGTTGTTAGCTGTTCAGACTGAAAACAATCATAACAGTTATAAGAAATCTAATTTCCATGAGCAAATTCTTAGACAACCACATTTTTGTGGTTTCAATTCACATTGTGTGATTTCTTACCAAGCAACTTCTCCCTTTTCACAATCTGGAAAAATATGAATAATTGCACAGATCACACAAAGTGTAATGTGGAAGTGTAAAACCAAACCAGAAGTACTTCGACACATGGCAGGACTATTGGAATATCCATGCATGAACACAAGGAAACTACATTCCAAAAACAAATGCATTTAACTTTTTGGTCCTAAGTGTTGCCCTTACCACAACCTAGTCTCACATCTCTTTGAGACTTGCATATTAAACCCTAACAAGTTTAGAGTGTCATCCCATTCAGATTTTTACCACAAAGGGATTGCCAGATTCACATTTCAGATTCTGAGGTACATTGCCCCTGAATGAAATGCCACATTCTGTACAACAAATTATCTGTGTTTCTACCAGCATTACATTACCTACTTTGCAACAGCTATCACCTATGGTGAACAAAAACTGACTGTCCAATACGAATTGTGGGAACAAAATTTTACTGGGTGGAGTCAGAACTCAATCTTTTGGCACCCATGTGTGTGGGCAGCTTGCTTTAGTCCTAAGTAAAACAGGAATTGGGGTCATAGCATGGGTTGCTGGAGGAAGCAAATATGCTTGCAGCAGAATTGTCTCTTTGTTCTTATATCATTATGCCATTTTTATTCCATGCCATGCCGCTTCTGACACACACTTCCACATAACACCTGCTATTTCATGCCCTTCTATAGATACTATATGGTTCCTCTCTTAGACCGTGCCAAAGTAGAGTACAAACATTCTGTGAAAAACAATGTTTTTGTTGAGTGAACAGAGGGCACCACAGAATGAAATATGACCAGTAACTGCCAGTCACCAATTTGCCCATCCTGTAGTACTTCCTATGGGCAAGTCCAACTAGAGGGGCTGAAATCTGTTCTTTGCACTGTGCCATAGCATTTAAACTATCTAATGCAAAGGAAGGGGGGGGGGGGGGGGGAAAAAAAAAAAAAAAAAAAACGCCTTGTAAAAATTTTGAACGTCTTCAAGATTTTTTAAAACGTTGGGGGGAAATTAAAAATTTTAAACCCC
>Ga0123352_10017494_pt1 | contig 11427 bp, 8 predicted proteins | sample TergutLab28metaG_FD_89700 | JGI IMG/M metagenome (GOLD analysis project Ga0123352, IMG submission 89700) | Labiotermes labralis P1 segment gut microbial communities from Petit-Saut dam, French Guiana - Lab288 P1 | ecosystem: Host-associated > Arthropoda: Insects > Digestive system > Gut ...
ATAGCGAACAGTACATACAACTACATAGGAGCAGCATCTTGGAGCACTCTGCCATGTATCATGGGGACAACCTTTCAAATGCCCTTCCAAAATGGCACTTGTACACATGGCTGGTTCCCAAATCTAAAAGATGTAGCTGTCTGGCACAGTTAGCTGGGAGAAATACAACTTTTACTGTAATGAGAAATGTTGTGTTCTTTGAGTGTGCATCACACTGATCAACATAAAACAGAATTTCTTTTATTTTTAGCATTCATTTTCCTGTCTAGTTGTCCAAGGTATACTTCAAACACCACAATGTTCATGCAGGAATTTGTATAAGCATCGCATTCTGTTGGCAGTTTTTTTTAACATCCTTTAAATAACCTAGACTTTTACACTTGCCAGTTACTAGTGGTGGTAATTAATGACTACCACCAACACTACATGCAAGGGCACCAAAATCCACTGTTTGGATTTTGTTCCACACAGCCCTAAAAGCCTCGGTAAGAAGCAAGACTTTTACTACATCACAGACTGACAAACAGGCCTATCTCATCAGCATTTCATGGTTCATAGAGGAAAAATTGTTTTATCTCTGGCAACAGCTGGCCATTTCACCAGGCATCTAATGCTTCTGAATCAATTGACATGCCTGCTCTCGCTTGCTATAGTTCTAAACTCCCAAATAAGCGTCCATGTGGGAGACCACCTTCTCCCCAACAACAATAAAATCTGCAATATACTTCTAGGTACCTGTCCAAACCACACAGCAACAGCAGAGACCATTTTCTGCAGTGACACACATTTCATTGACTTCACCTGTCAATCACCTTTTCCCCCCCCAAACACCAACAATCACGATAATATAAAACAAATGCTTTGTATAGTTTCAAAATACAGTAGCCATATTTCATAACTACACAAAACAAAATGAGCAGTACTTATTATTTTGAGAGAAAAACATTAATTTCTAAAAGTGACACAAAATAAAGGGCCCAGGAAAACACATGGATGAAACATGTATGAAGTATGGTGGCGATAAGAGTATAACAAATAACAACGAACTTCATGATTTACAGAGGTCACTGAAAGTAAGATGACACAGTATCTTGACAAAGAAGTCCCATGGAAAGCAATCACTAGAATGAGAAAGACACAGACAGAAGGAACATTATGATGCATCTTATGGAGACAGTTCATGCCTCAGATAAAATGTCCAGTGGGTTCTGCTGTGTGGGTTACCAGTATCTTTTGGCAGGTACAGCCCAACTCCCCATTGTCTTACCATTCTCTGTGATGTGGTCACACCAAGATATGTTTACATGAGTAAGAGATGGGCAACCATCAGCAACAGCCTTGAGTGAGAGGTCAGTGATGGCTGAGCAGGAGCCGAGATCAAGGCGCTGCAGCTTAGGACAGTGGCGGCTTAGCGACTGACAGGTGCTGCAAGAAGACAAGTCAGGAATGCACTCATTCTCAGTATTCAGATACCATGGGTGTTTACAAAAATCTGCTTCAGTCTCACCAACTAAATCAAATTTAAAACATCATGATCACCCAAAGATAAAAAGTTCCTTCATCAGTTAAACCAAAAAATGGAATTAAAAATAAATCAATAGTTGTAACCTACTCATCTGCAATGGTCCCCATTCAGCTTTACTGCTGTTGGTCTCTGCTAATTACCACCCTGTCTTTACCCTCTACATCAATGTAACAACTTCCTGACCATACATCTATTTGTTAGCATTTCATTATTCCTCTTACCATATTCACTGAATATGAAATAAGAAATTTTCCTACCTGAATATCTGAAAAATGGAGGGGAGGGGGGGGGGAATGGGGAGGAATAAAATTATAATCACACTCAAGAACACATTATGCGTAGGTGATTTCCTGAAAACTGAAAACATGGGGTTATCTTATATTCAAGGCCATCCTCTATGTGGGTAAACATGGTATAAGACATGGCCTAAATTTTCCAATGGAAAAACAGAACTGTCACACTTAATAGGGCATGTGCACAAGTTATCTGAAACAGAAGCCTTACAAATATTGCCACTTTGAATGAAAAAACACTGGAGAAAATACTGTCGAGCTCTAACATCTCTACTTCTAACCTCATGGTTATTGTAACTGAATAAAACAAAATATATGAACCATGTTACACACACTGAGTGAACAAGACGTTCATATAGAATATGGGCCGGAATCTTCCTGGGGAGAGACTACTTGGAAGGACTACGAATTATGACAAATTCTGGGCTCCATAAAAGCAGGAAATACCTTGATCATCCCAGTAAATAAACTTTCAAAGGAAGTTCCTGTACTATGCCTTTCATTGGGTGATAATACAAGGCATGTTCAAAAAGAGACTAAACTTTTTAAATAGCACACCAACCAGCACAGCGAGTGCGCTGCGGCTACTGAGCGCACATAACGTCAGATTTTGACAACAAACTGCCATTTGTCCTGTTTCGCTATGAGCATTAGTTGTTGGGCTACATCCACTGGACTGAGCACATGCACAAGCTGTTCGTCGGATTAGTGACAAAGTGACAATGAAAGAGCTTGAAAAACAATGTGTGTGTGTGTGTGTGTGTGTGTGAAATTTTGCTGCAAACTTGGTAAAAATTTTACAGAGACATTTCAATTGCTTAACCAAGTATAGTGGGAGGACTGTATGAGCTAAATGCAATGCTATGAGTGGTTTAACCGTTTTAAAGAGGGCAGAATGTTGGTCAGTCAAGATCCCAGGCCCAGACAACCTTCCACATCAACAAACGACGATCATGTCGAGAGATTTCGTGCTATGATTCGTGGAAATTATTGTTTAACTGTCTGAGAAGTTGCTGATGAAGTGGGCATCAGCATAGGATCTTACCCTCAAATTTTTACTGAAGAACTTCAGATGCATCATGTCAGTGCAAAATTCATGCCGCATTTGTTGACTGACGATCAGAAAGAGAACCGTGTTGAAATCAGTCAGGAACTGCTTGCCAATGCAAATGGTAATGAAAACTTTCTTAAGAACATCATAACAGGAGATGTGACGTGGGTTTGTGGGTATGATGTTGAAACCAAGATGCATTCTTCGCAGTGGATGGGGAAAGGGTCTCCTCGACCAAAAGAAGCAGGGATGAGTCGGTCAAAGATCAAGGTGACGTTGGTTGTGATTTTTGATTGGAAAGGCATTGTCCATCATGAATTTGTACTACGTGGTCAGATGGTAAACCAACAGTTGTACCAGGAAGTTTTAGCGTGTTTGAGGGATGCTGTGCACAGGAAGATGCCTGAATTGTGGGAAAACCAGACTTGGATGTTGCAGCATGACAATGCGCCGGCTCATGCGTCACTCCTCATCCGCAGTTATCTGGCAAAACATCAGACATCCGTTGTACCCCATCCACCCTATTCTCCAGACTTAGACCCAACATACTTTTTCCTGTTTCCCAAACTTAAAACCACTTTGAAAGGACATTGTTTCCAAACATTAGAGGAGATTCAGGAAAATGCGATAAGAGAACTGTGCGCCATCACAGAAAGTGCATTCCAGGAAGCATTCCAACAATGGAAGAAATGCTGGGAATGGTATATCGCCAGTAGAGGGGACCACTTTGAAGGGGACAGTGCTTAAAATGCTGTAAAATGAGCAATAAAATCTTTATAGCAAAGGTTCAGTCTTTTTTTGAACACGCCTTGTATATGCTTCAGGGCCCATTATTTCTTGATGTCTATAGAAGTACTAAAATTAAGAGTTAAAACACTGAAAATTATGTGGCTGCTTCTTAAACAAAACATGCTGCATGCTGTATCAAAAACACAGACCTGTCTGTAATCTTCTTACAGCCATTGAGATTCAGGTCTTCCACATTACTGCATAACTGGGCAAACGTCTTCATAGAGCCATCAGCTATGGACTGGCACCCACGAAGACTCAGCCTGCGCAGAAACCCTCCACAACGCCGTGAAATATTTTCGATGACTGGACCCTGTATAAAGTGCAGACAGAAGGATGAAGAGACTCATAAACATAAATTTGGGCTTGAAAGAGCTTATAAATTGCAGAATAGAGTGGTTACGTTTCTGCACACATTCAATATAATTTGTCTTCATACCTCAACATCAGTCTGAAAGTCAAAAAGGTCTATCCGTTGCCAATTGCTGCCATCAAGTGCAAGAACATTCCAGGCCTTGGAAACTTGTGCACATCGACACAGAGATACCACATCCAGGTATGAGAATATCCTACAAGAGAGGCAATGTTTCTGAATTTTAAACACATTGCTTTTTGTTCACAGATGATTCATGAAATTAAACCATCCGACACTTTACATGCCAGCAGATAAAATAAACAAACTGAGCTTCCAAACTGTTGAAAAATATTTTTGCAACACATTTGGATAGCATTTCAGCAATTTATCTAGGCCTTTCAACAATATAAAGACAAGAATATAATATTACAATATGCCACGATGCACCTTACAAAATGCAATCTCATTTGCATTAGTCGTATTTCAGAGGCAGGACAGGGTGTGGGCAAAAGTATTTTTACTCAGCAGCAGGTAAGAATGCTTATGCCCGTATGATAGTGCTTATGGTTCGTTCATCACAGTCCAAACATGTCCAGCAAGAATGAAAGATGGAAGCAAAAGAAATTAGGAAAGGAAGCACTTGGCATGCATCTGGGAGGCACCCAATTTGACTTCGGCTTTTCTGCTTGTATTCAGACTTCACAACTGCACCCACTGACGGATACAACTGTATGTGTGTTCTTACATAACTCACAGAACTGTACCTATTGACAGGTGCAATTGTATGTGTGCACTTAACCCTCTCAGTTCCAGGTGGCTGAACTGTTGGCTGATCCATCAGTCGACATTTGAAGTGTGTTAAGCTCCCTTCTTGTCCACCAGATTTTCACATCATGGAATAGCATAACCCTTCTACAGGGGTGCTGATAAGTCCTTAGCCTGACCAGGTTGGAAACAAGCTACACTCCCCACATTTTATGGAACTTGGAGGTTCATTACCACATTCACAACAGTCCACCACCTGTCCCTACCCAAATCAATCCATTCCTCTGCCTACTCTACACTTTTGACAGGTGCAGCTTGTTTCCTTCCTGGTCGGGCTAAGGACTTATCAGCATCCTAGTATTTGCTACATATCTTGAGATTTCTCTAATTCAATAGGTTATTGAGTTTTAGCACAATCTTCCCATACAATCTGGCACAAACTTGGCTGGCAACAGACACTGTAGAGTATGGCCATAAAGAATTCCTTCCACAATTGCATCAACAATTCACATTATTCATAACATCTCACAAAGTATAATGGAGTTGAATCGGCATCATGAAAGGTAACAGGAACTTTGGAAAGCAGCATTAACCCTTTGAAACCAGAATTCAATACTCTGTGTGATGTGCAGGAAACCAGAATTGAAATGAGAGCTACATAAGAAGGCCATTAAATTGGAATACAGTGTCTTAAGCATCAGATGCATGATGGGTAAGCCCATACCTGATGTTAGATGTAAAAGAGTTAACAGCAGCAGCAGCAGCAGCAGCAGTAGCAACAACAACAACAGTCATACAATTTGTCAAATGTAGCAACTAGTTAATACAGACTTGGTACTCCCTGCCAGTGTACCAGTATTTGTGCAGAGTATAAGAATAAAGTTCTGACTGGTCAATGATAAAAAAAGTTGTGGAAATGTGAAGAAATTTTACTTAATTACCTGCATAAAGGGTGATTTCTTAATGCAGTTTTACTCCTTAAATGAAGCTAGAACACAAACACAATGAAATAATATGTGGCAAATAATGCAAAGAATATTTCCTGTTAGTCTCAATGAATAACTGAGTCCTGTAACACCACAAACTCCTGGAAAATCTTTCCTCCCATTAATTAAGCACCATGCCATGCAAGTATATTGAGGAGGGGAAGGGGAGTAAGAATTTTTCTCCACAATCTTAATCACAGCACAAGATGGTGTTAGCTGTAAGAATCATACTCCAGCTACTTTATTGAACACAAGAGAAAAGAGTTCTGGAATCCAGTAAATAATAGGCTTGGCAGGTCCCACAGCCAGTCTATGCTGACAATGTCCAGACACGTGTGTTGTACTGTTGTCACAGCCACTTTGCCCACAGCCTATGTTAATCCTCTGTGATGACTCTTTTCATGTAAACTATGCCCTTCTGTTGGCCCCACAGGAATAAACTGGCAAAAGTGCTATCACACATCCACAAAGGCCACAAAACAGGTCCATTTCATCATATCCATCAATCTACGTAGTGAGAGTCCAAAAACTGCTCTCTGTCTGCCACAGGTACAACAAGCAAGAACTGCATCATTTATAAACCACATACTCTGTTGCACTGACAAAAGTATCTCCTCCAACAGTTAGGTAATTCCTTCACTGTCATATCTTGTTAACAAACTGGTTGCAATAGTATACTTATGAGAACTTTTTGGCTTGATTTTAGAACACAATCCTGTTAAAGTTACTCAAATGGTAAGATAAACGCTGAAGCTGATAAATAAGAGACTACAATGTAGCAGAAAATAAAATTGTACTTATGGCACATTAAAATTATCATACATGAGGCTGGACCTATGTTGATGAGCCTTGAAATGATTTCCTCATTAACAAACAATTATGAATTTCACTACAACAAGTCCCATTAAAATCTACACAACAGTTAATTATGTTCAGATGTAACGTGATGAAGTCACAGCTGCTAACTTCATAATTCAAACACTTTAATACTTCAGCGCTAATTTAAGCTTGCCACAACAAACAGTAACCTGCCATATAAATGTAGGACAGTAACAAAAAACAGCAAGCAGATTGATTACTGAAATTCACTGTTATTAAATTCAGTAGAGAGATCTTCAACCATAGCTAAGAAAAGTGGCATGTTAAACAACACTGCAATGTTAAAGCTCCAAACATTATGACATTTGCCCTGTCATAACTTATAATAAGGTGCAAGTTGTTATTAGGTGATTTTATCATGTGACAAGCCACAAAACTGCAGACAGTACAGCAACAAGGCAACAGACAGGATGACCAGAGTTCAACTCCTGATAGATGTTGATGTTTTTCTCTTTTCACAGCATGGGGACTTCCTTGGGGACGCAACCTACTTTCTATCCAAAGAGTGCTGGAAGCACTTTCAATGGGGTAAAGCAGCCAGAACATGTAACTGACCATAAATCTCCAACTAGTGCCAAGGGTACGAAAGGATAACGCAATACTTCCACCTGCCCATGACTTCATGCCATGGTGCTTGCTTAAGCACAGTAATAACTTAAATTTAACTTTGTTTTAAACTAAGCATACATCACACCAATTCTGAGAGATTAGACACTAAAAATTACTGAGATAATCTTCTTCTTTTGGACTCTGTCCATCATCTAATTTTATAAAGAAGTACACTGCCTTGGAAGCCACCTCTCCTGTATTCAGGTAAGGAAAGCACCTAAAAATTATATTTACTGGAAAGTTTCCACACCAATTATATTAATTATCAAAGACATTCTCTAAGACATGGAGTGAAACAGTACAATTATACCAATGTTAGTTGTAAGATGTGTCAAATGTGACAATATCTCCAGGAAGGTGAACAATAAAGTTCCGGACTGATGTAATCAAGACAATAACATCTGCCACATAAACCAGCTGTCACTGGTTTCTGTTAGTTCATGCTGTTAGCACCAAGGAATAGTGAAAAGAATGCTCCAGGTCAATCAGTTCATCTCTAGCAGTCCCATATAGTATATACTGTGCTTTTCTTTATTGCCATGTTGTGACCAACAAGTTTTTTGTTTTGGACACAGAAAAACAATGCTTTAGAGTGCTTGTGGGAATGGTGCTCTATCTTGCACATGTGTCTCTGAATGGTTTAAAATATTCAGACAGGGTCATGATGATCTTGATGATGATGATCCAAGGAATGAGTCACTGTCAACTGCTCATAATACAGCAAAGCTGTGGGAACCCATAAACTGGTGGCCAGACACAACCGAATAAAAAGAAAAATTGATGGTATCAACTGCACATTGAATGGGAGATAATTTGTTATACTGTTTATAAAGATTATGGAAGGAGGAGGATCTGTGCAAATTTTGTTCCATGCACTGTTATAGACGAGAAAAGGAGCAGAGTCAAAATTTGTGAATATTTCATCCAGACATGCCAGAGCAATCAACACTTTCTCAATTGCACTGTCACAGGAGACAAGTCTTCACTGTTTCAGTATGATGCTGAAACAATACGCCAATACACAAAGAACAGAAGTGGAGAACATAATCTCTACCACCACAACCCAAGAAGTTTCACTTGCCAAAGTCAAGAACCAGAATGCTTGTCACATTTTTTATAAACATGATGAAAATCCACAAAGAATTTGTGACTGGAGGAAAGACAGTGAATTCTAGTTATTGGCACTGGAAAGGTTATTGAAGCAGATTTGAAGAGTGAGGCAAGATCTGAGAGAAAAGCAGCAGGACCATTTTGCACCACAATGTCCCTATCCACTCTGTCATGAGAGTGAAGCACTCCCTGGCAAACTGTGACATGGTGCAGACCAGCAACCCACCATATTCACCTGACCTCACACCAGTAGACTTTTTTCTATTCCCTGCAAAGAACCTGCCTCAAAAGATGGAAATACCTGTATGATGAGGACTTGACATTTTTAAAGAATCTTTTGTGCAATGTTTTGCATGGCATAAAAATTATGCTGTTGTCACAGCAAAATAAAAGACTTTTATTCCTATGTCATGTATATGTGTTCATAACAGACTGAGTCAAAGAATTCCAAACCCTTTTAAATTGTTAAAAAGTTTCTGAATACAAAAAAGTGCTATCAAAACAACTTAATTTTACTCTGTAGCAAATACGTACATATTCAAGTACAGGCCCACTTTAAGCATTTGGCACTGAAAGTTGTCAGCTATGTACACACAAAACAATGGGCAGCCATTTAAACCCCAGGACTTGTGCTGACTATACTGACACTTAATCCTGGATCCAAAGGGTTAAAAGATCAGATATTTTACCCCTTCCTCATGAATACATATTTTTATTGGGCTTCACTGTAAATACCCAAGAAAAATTTCCAATAAATTTGGCTGTACATAGTATTAATAAAAGGCATAAAGACAAATATGTGTAGTATGCTGGCATAAAAACATTCAACAGTCTGCCATGCAAACTCACAAGCCTGAAGAATGAAAGAGCCAACTTAAATCAGAATTATAAAAACACTTACATACACAGCCCTTTTATTCTACTGAGGAAATAATAATATTTAAAAATGACTCAGCATGCAATTATCAGCTGCATGTAATAAATTTCTTATGACATTATAATAGTGTATTTTGAATTACTTACAATACTTGGTGTTCTACACTTTGTATTTTTATGTATTTGTATGATTTCTTCCATATCCTATTGTCATTATCACTGAAGTACTGATCTATGGAATGAATAAATGAATAAATAAATGGATAATTGTGTGTGTGTGCATTTCTGTACATGCGTGCGTTTGTGTGTCTAATGAAATGTATGTAATGTGCTTGTAATGCCTGCACTGTTATTACTTATTATACACACAGCTGACAATGTGACGTTAGATTCAAAACCTATTAACTGCAATAAGACTATTCCTACCATAACACGTTCCATAATCCTTCAATCCAACTAATGAAAATGTCAGAACTATTTGGGCAAAAATGAACACTTGTATGTAATTTAGGAAGGGTGCATGCAGTCATAACCTACTTTAAAACAATCCACTAATTTTTCCAAAGGATGTGACAAACCAAAATACCTTACCCAATTCACTGAAACTAAAGTTTCATCAGCACAAAGTAAAACCTATATAATAGGCAAAAAGTAAAGGAAAAAAGGTAAACTTGCCCCTGTACAAGCCATACAGGTATATGGGGAAATGGCTGTTCAGTTCCACCCACTATTAACCTTGGCATTCAATGCCAGTGAGTGGTCAGCCCTATGCCCACTGCTGTTTAACCCCTGGTAACCAATGAATAGGAGGCTAGGTGTGCCCCACACCAAGTCTGGACATTTTGGAGAAGACATAAATCTCTTGGCCCTGTAGGGATTCGAACCTTGGATAGTTTAGCCTGCAACCTGGTAATTACACTGACTACACTATCCTGGTTCCCAATATAAATTTTCAACTCCACAATGCTGTAATATGTAGCATTCACATTATCATCTTCATAAACTAAGGCCCAAGTACACCAACTCACCTAAGCAGTAGCTCTTTTGGCAACTTCTTGTTAATTTGGGCATCATCATCAGAAAAGACTCTGGCAAGCTGTGAACAAAGAGAGTATGGTTCTGTACTGCTTCTGGCACATTACTCTAGCAGTGCTCTGTTCTTACAGCTACTTACCCTCCCATCAAACTGCAGGCACACTGCGGGAGCAAGATGTACCATTTTCCCACCAATAAATCTGAGCAATGTTGCAGCTTCAAAAATATGATGGATACATCTACCTTCATTCTAGTTGAACAATTGCAGCACAATGTCAACATACAATTTCAGGTTGTCACACACATTGCAAACAAAAAAGCAGGAGGTTCTGTTGTTACAAAGCAAGAAGTGTTAGTGACAGACAGAATTGTTTGTACCTGCATGTAGCTTTGCTTCATTGTGCACACTGAGAAATTAGATCGCTCTTTCTTGTTGCGGACTAGAGATGGCACCCACCAAGGTCTCACCGCAGCCTGTGCAAAAACATATAAAACAAACAAAAACACACAAGACTAATGAAGTAATAAAATACCAAGTCCCAATTGTGAAATATTAAACTGAAAAAACTTAAGATCTCACACAGAAATTATACGAGTTTGACATTATATTACTTGCATTTTGTGTGCATGCAATTATTTTGAAAATCATAAATAACATAAGTGCACTACAATTTCTATTATTCAAAGTGGCAGTTCCCTGTTGTATCACAACAAAGGACTCCAGAACATGGTACATCAAGGCCACGGACCATCCATCACAAAACTACGAATTCCTAATGTTAGTGTGAAGAGAGAGAAAACCAACAAGATGCAACAATCAGATGTTTATTATCAACTTCTGTCTAAACATGTTTCGAGCATCATTATGCTCATCTTCAGGAGAACAAAGACCGTGTGTTACTGCGTACGGTGTACTGCGCTGGTTCTGGTGGATGTGGTTGGTAGCGGTTGTGGGGCGCTGCCCCACAACCGCTACCAACCACATCCAGCAGAACCAGCGCAGTAACACACGGTCTTTGTTCTCCTGAAGATGGGCATAATGATGCCCGAAACATGTTGGGAGAGAAGTTGATAATAAACATCTGATTGTTGCATCTTGTTGGTTTTCTCTCTCTTCACACTTTTCTCACGATGCACGGTCACAGGAACCTAAA
>Ga0123352_10017495_pt1 | contig 11426 bp, 8 predicted proteins | sample TergutLab28metaG_FD_89700 | JGI IMG/M metagenome (GOLD analysis project Ga0123352, IMG submission 89700) | Labiotermes labralis P1 segment gut microbial communities from Petit-Saut dam, French Guiana - Lab288 P1 | ecosystem: Host-associated > Arthropoda: Insects > Digestive system > Gut ...
ATTTTGTTGAAATGTTTATAAATGTTGACAAATTTTAATTTAATAAAACAAAATTTTCCCACAAACTACAACAAACAGGGATTCCGGCCCCCCCCCCCCCACCCCTTTCCATCAAAAAAAAAACTTGAAAGTAAAAATGGAGGTTTGTAACTCTAAGACGCTTGGGGGTACAATGGAATGGTCTAGGGGCATTATGGGAGCAGGAGTTATGCAGGTGTGAAGTGCAACATACAATCGTCAACCCCACTGCCCACTGAACTTAATGGGCTGGTCCACCATCAAATTGCAATAACTTTGAACAGCATTCACAACCTCACTCATGTATTTGTTTTTGTAACTGCCAGACAAGTAGACAATTACTTGACAGGCTTGCAGCACACAACAAAGTGAAATTTAAACACACAGTTAATTCCAACAATGGCTCATATAGCAGCATCATTGCTTTCATACGATGACCGTCTCAAATAAAAACCCACCATGTTGAAAAATGAGGAAGTCATTCATGCATAATGATATTTTAGTTTCTACTTGATTGAAACAAACAAGTATACAAGTCTTGCACTTATATACTTCAATTCAATCCTCCCAGATCAGAGAAACAGGTAAGGTAATGTATGTATAGTGTAATATTGTGGCATGTTCACACAACCGTTGCTGCCATTGAAACACAACAGTGCATTCCCTTTTTATTGTTGATTTACATGTGTCACAATCATAAAATGAAATAAACACTGAAAGCACTGCCATGGAAACACAGCTATGCATTCTCTGTATTGCTGCACTATATGTTGCTGCTAAAAATATGAAACTCAATTAGGTACTCATGAAAACTGCCTCAGATTGCCCTCTGATTTTAAACAAATTTCGAGTTTCCTGACAGATTTTCATAAAAGCCCTCAATATCAAATTTCATGAAAATCTGCCCAGTGGGAGCCATGCTGATATGTGCTCACAGATGGACAGACAGACATGACAAAGCTAATGGTCACTTTATGCTATTTATACAAACATGCCTAAAATGAATTGACTTTTCCAAACTCTGCTGCACACCAGCTAAAAGCCAGCTTCTTTATCTGAAAGAATAAAGCAGTCAGATTGGATATGCTTCACACATGTTTGAGAGACAGTGGCATTGAGTGTGAGTGTGCAAAATGTAATACAGAGGTCAGCACTTCAAGGAAATTTGATAATTATGTTAGGATTAAGCTCAGAACTCCAGAAGAGGGGTTAATTAATTCATAAATGGATGCTAAATTTTATTTCAGTGAATCTGAAGGAAAACTCTGATAGGTTTTCATTTTTATGAATACGCATGATACAACTGAATCATCTTATTTAAATCAGCAGGTTTCATCTCATGTTTAATTCTGGTGCCAAAGGGCAAAAAACCTGGACATATTTTACAAACCGTACAGCTCAAACATGTAATTTCTGCAGTCCTAAGAGCCTAAGAGGCAAATATGAGGCTTAGAAGTTGATATGGTATTGGGTACCAAGTTATTTTTACATCCCACTACATAGAATCATCATCATCACACTTTTGCATGTCTGTTTGTTTGATCACGTAGAACTCAAGATATATTTGTGATACCACTGAAAACTCCATACTCTATATCTTCATTATTTCTACAATGTTCACATATAAATCTTCAGTAGATGTTCAACTGATGTGTGTGTGTGTGTTTTATAAGCATAAAATCTTATATCAACATCTGGTAACATTTCAATAACTAATTATTAACTTTCTTTGGTAAGAAAAGTCTGGAAAAAGCATCCAGATTATTTTGTACTCAAGTAAAAATTTTGGGTACTATCACCTGGTAACATTAAATACTGCTTCCCAGACATTTCCCTGTAACAATTTTTGGCACTTCTCAGAAAAAATTACACTGTAGGTAACAGGTGGAAGGTTGCTCATATTGTCAACATAACTGCAAGATAAAAATTATGAACAGTTTAAATTATATAATGTTGACAACAAGATACCTGTTGCTACTTCAATCCTTCAGGCAAGAAGAAACCATAATGAGTTGCTATTAGAAATTAAACATATCATGCAAGTGGGTGAGAACTCCATTCATCTGGGATATTGTGCTCTGCCATTAGGTGTTCATTGCCTACTGTTTTGAGAACATGTTATGGCCTCATCTTCAACAGATATTGGACCTGTTTCTTCAATGGACCACTGGCCATTGAAGATGAGGTCCTTACAGAGTCTAAAAGCTTGGGAAATAACACCAACAGAAAAGAAAAATATCCCACAAAAACAAAGTTCTGAAGTGCACCATTTCAAAAGCCTGAAAACTCAAGTATCATTCAAGTGTGTACATATCTGTACTTCATATTAGAATACAGTATCTGCAAAAAGGAAGTAAAGACTGTCACCACAACTACATTTACATATCAGTTTCATTGCCTGTTACAAGCTTTGGCTTGTGTGAAAAGCCATCATCAGACAATTACAAAATACACGTGTAAAGATTATTTAAATACGACCTATTAGAATGATATTTTTTCAGACAGCCAAGATCTCACCTGTAGAAAATTGGAGTTGTATATTAAAATATTCTCAATGTATATTATATTAAAATAATAACATTCTTGTCCAGTACTGTGGGTGTGAAAAGGAAGTTCTTCAATATTAAAATAAGCCCCATGGGGTTCAATTTCATGTTAATTTTTTTTTAAATTTCATTAGCATGGGAGAGGTACATTATACTATATAATTTTCCCCATAGTTTTTTATTTTTCATATCTCATCCAGTCAATTAGTGGATTTCAGAGTAAAATAGTACGTAGTATCTATCATAAATAAACAAATTGATAGACCTTCATGGAATAAGGAGGCTACTTTTCACATCACTGTTAAGAACACTTCATGTAGAAAACTCAAACAGATGTAAATGTGACTGACGGTCTGTACTGCCTTTTTGCTGTTCCTTGTTTCAGTTTGGATGTCTGGTATTTCAACCATTAAGAACATATATGTTATCAAGTCTATTAGAACAATACTTGACTTTACATTAAAACTTTGTACCCTTTGTAATATATATGTAAAAACACTTCTAAAGTTTAACATAAAATGACACCAGGCATGTTTATAATCATATATTACAATGTTAGCTTAAACTGTGAAGAGCTTTACCATCGAATTTATATGGGGAGCCAGATTCACTTGCACATAACACTATACAGACCTATGTTTAGCATTTTATCACATAGCCTAAAATGTTTAGATGTGCTCCTACTTTGCACAGATAAACTGGAGCACTCTAAGAATGTGATCCTATCAAACTGACTAGATATATAACAATATTAAATAATATACAATAGTTACTTATAAATACAAGAGATTTTAGTGGTAGTACTTGCACTGTCTGAAAAGAACACGTGACCTCAAGCAAAAAATTCCATCTTGGGTGTCAGCTCATACTCTAGTTCTTCATTGTTGTTCAACTCAAGTAGCTGTAAATAAAACAGCCATGTTAACTTTTTCATTAGTTACCATCATAGTTCTAGCTCCTGCAAACTTATCAAGAAAGAAAGTTTAAAAGTATTTCACATCTCCTAAACTAGACCAATTACCTGAATGAGTCATATTAGAGAGTAGCACATCCAGGAATAACTTAGTACTATTTACTTTTTCTATTTATCTATTATCTAATGAAGCCACATGCAGTCTTATTGAACTTAACCACATTTGGTGTGCATGAAGATTAAATCTGACAATATATTCTGATATGGCATCTTGATGGGAATAACACTAGGTGACTGCATTATCTGTAACAGCCCAGTTAACAGGTGATTTACAGAACCCTCTCATGCATGATGATGCAGTTTTGTTTACCTGTGTAATGTTTTTAAACGATTGTTTAGCTATGAGGTAGAGCATACAGATGATCATAAGATCAAATCCCACTAATCACTATTTTGCTGCCTGCAGTAATAATTATTCTTATAACAATAACCATAATGTCAATACTAAGTATTATTAGTCATATAAAGATTAAGCTTACAATGGTTAAGCACAAATTCTGAAAACATAAAATGTTAAGTCACCATGTTCATAATTATTATGAACAGTACTTCATACAGGGTTTTTAGTTATGTTTATGATATTTCTCTCAACCAAATTTTGCCTGCCTCCATGATTCTGCAGTTAATGTCACAAAACTGAAAACTAGACACAGATTTCATGTCTTTACTGTATTATTCTGTTACATTTTACAACAAAATTACCTTAAAATTCATGCAAGTGTTTCAAAGATATATTACCATTTCAACTTATATTAATATTTTGGGACCTAAAATTGGCTAAACCTGCCATGTAATGTGATGCTCAAAATGCTGAATTTCAGGCATAAATGGTGGTCAATTATTGGCCTCCTTATGCAGATCTCTTTAAAATTCTGGTATTCCACACGTCACATTGGGCACTTCATTCTGGCATCACAGGGCTAAATGGTGCTAGTGTTCCTCCCACCTCACAAGTTTGTGGCCCATCATATTATTATCAGTTTCAAGAAATTAAAATTAAAGGCTTGGGTGACCCCTAAGGCATAATACAAAGTACAACATAATGGCCAAATTTGAAACCAGATGCTTACACCCCACAGATAAGACTGAGACAACCATGGCAAAGATGGTCACCTGAACTGAATATGAAACAGGTTCATGAGACTAAAATGCACATTTAAAGGGGAGGATAAAAAACAGGAATAACATTCTTACTCAAGAGATAGCTTCTAAGGAACGAATCACTTTCATGCAATCAAGAGTAAGTGTATGTGCCAAGTACTCACATTCTGCACATCCTTCACAAGATTTTCCATTTCTTTGTCATGTCTTGTCTTCAGTTTTTCTACCTCTCTGTCATTCTTCTTTTGTGCAAACCTACGTTCATCTGCGAATTTCTTAGTATTATTCTGTTTCTTCTCTTTCAACCGACGGTCTTTGTCTCCTTTTGTCCGCAGTGTCTTGTCATTAGCTACTTCTCTCGTTGTCTCCACAGAAATCTTGGCTTGACGTGAATTCATTTCCTTCATTTCCCTGGGGTGACATAAAATCCAAACATCACCTGTTATATTATGCACTTATGAATGCATATTGTTTACAACAATTCAGTTGATGATATTCAGTAACAATATTCCTAAAATCATACAAGACTTTTTGGCAAAGAAGGCAAGCATATAGAAAGGCATAACCTGTTGCAGCAAACACATATTTTAAAAAGGTGTTCTGTAACACACTGTAAACTCCACTGTCTAGTGCTCATTTATTACAGATATAAATCTTTAAAGATAAAAGGGGCTAGACAGTCCATACGGAAAGGATGGGGTAAAACATACTGCCTCTGACAGCAGTACAAAACAGACAAACCTTGGTCAAGGTAGAAGGTAAAGTTGTCCCTTTCCATGCCATGAAGGTATAAGGGAGGAGCAGAGGTATAGCTTCACTCATTCCTACGGCAGCCATACATATTGCTATGACATCTCATAGTCACTGTCCTGGCCTAACCTCTGGCATCAGCCAGAAACTTCTTCACCTGTCATTACACTTAAAGATCCAAGGGAATTCATGAGGAACTGAGAAGCTATGTGCATGCACATAACATCAAACAACTGCCATATACAGTTAATGGTGAATGATGCAGTAACTTGAAGTGTAAGTGTGCAATTAGCCAGAGAGTGGGAAGTCAGTGAGCAGTTCAGGAGCAGACAGCAAATTGTAAAGGAGAAATGAGCAGTGAATAGACTGCAAGCTGGAGTGAGGATAATTGGAGGAGCATAGCAAGGTGAACAAACAAGCCATACTGCAAATACAGCATGGATATGGAGATGACTGAGTGGATTTGAGATGGATTGTGAAGTTAGCAAAAAGCTATAAAAGGGTATATGGACACAAACAGCTGTGACAATGGAACATTCGTAAGTGCTTTATGAATCTATGTACATTAATTAATTTAACTGTAATAAATGTATGTAAATAAACGTGGTTAACTGTAATCTCATGTGTCACAGACATAATCATTACAATGTTTACATTTGTGATCTTGAAACAAAATATGTATTTACATGCATACAACTACAGCACTTTAAATATCAGCACATACTATATGGTATGTGTAACTGCATGAACCAACGGAAAACTCAAATTTAGATCAAGTATTGAAATTTCACTAGTTTCTATATTCATGACATCTATGAAATCATGTGAACGTCAGTTTTCAAACTTTGTCAGAACGTCCTGATGGTACTATCATGTATAGCTAAACACATAAATCTGCACTAAAGAGCATTCTGTGCTAAATGGAAATCATCTCCTTCAAGATAAATTCATACTCGGAAGAGACCAGACTTCAAGCTTTCACTTTCAGTGCTCAATGTCAATAATGTTTCTGGATGATGACAGCATGTACAGCCATGAATGCTATGATGGTGTTTGTATTGTCATGTCATGTTTGTAATACAGCCTACATGTACTTGGCACTACATTTGCAAAACAGGATTTGTATTAACAATGAAAACATTGTTCCATCCGGCCAGCACATAACTGTGCATGCTGTTGTATTGTTTTGTGTCCACAAATATCTTCCATGACAGAAAAAATATGCAGCACGGACACAGGTGGCTTATCAGACCTATGTCTTGTTAGTGCATGAACAAACAAAAGAACATGCTGCACACTTACACCACGATTTTCAGACACTATACAGCTTGAATTAAAATACTCTACCTTTCTATTTTAATATTTAACCTTTATCGTATGGACTTTAAATGCCGCACACTCCTCTGCCGCCAGAATTTAAATGTCCTTTAAACCCTAATTGTACAGTATTTTCGAAAAAAAATTGTAGTTCTTGTTCTAGACGTGATAAAAATATGAATAAAAAACGAGATTACAGTTAAGACATGGGCCTGTACACTGAACAATTCTTATAGTATAAAAGCTGCTATGTGAATACATATGACTAAATTAATATAATTTTCATCCATATTATTTTAAATAAAGTACTTACAGGCATTGTTGTTTGGCAGATGAGTGATGTTATCCTTATACTGTATTTACAAATTCACTTATTCACACAATAGGCTACAAAGGAATGGTTTTTTTGGCAGGCTGTACACCTTATACACTGTTATCTTTGTGTTGAGCTTGGTAGCTCACGCCATTCATTCACACATTCACACGCATATGCCATCTTTCAAAACAGTCCACAATGCACAAACCAACATCACACTGGGCGCAAAAATACGGTGTGCTCCCTCTTTTGTTCTTCATTGCACACACACAGCAATGATGTTGTTTCCCTTTTGAGGGCCAATGCTGGGAATGTTTCACTTCCAGGTGACTTATTTGGGATACAGATGTACTCGGTCTCCCTCGAGATATGCCACTTGCAGTCACATTATCCTTGTGGGATTCCATAATCAAATTACGAATGAGAACCTCCTTGAACCTTTTGTGTGTCATTTTACCACCACATGTTTTATGGAGCAGGAAGGCATTGAGGATGGCCATATCTATCAGGTGGAAAAACAGTTTCTTAGTCCACTTCCATGTTCTCCTGGCAATTCCGTAACTATTCACCATCCTATCCGATTTGTCCACATATCCCATGTGAGCATTATAGTCCTCTATTACATGAAGTGTTACTGCACAGCCAGATTCGTCGCAGAAATTGCCTTCCACTGGAGGAGTATGCATATTTGTGAGAACACAGACATCACGTTTATCCTTCCAGCATACAATACTTTGATTTCCTCTATCCACGTGATAATGTCTCCCTTCTTTGCTTTTATTGCCCAGGATGAAATGTCTTTGGGCATTCCTTGCGTGTCATTGTGAACAGTTCTGCAGCATTTATTTTCCTTCCAGACAGATCGTCGAATGGAGCAGGCGACGAGAAATAACTATCCATATATAGTTTATGGCCTAGTCCTTCCACTCTTCTTACCAACTCTGAAACAATGCCATGTGTTGCTGACATTTCCTGTGTTGCCAAGAGCCGCTGCTTCCCTAGATAGACGGACATGTCATGTGTAGCCTAAAGTGTTGCACAATTTATAAATTTTGATGCCAAATCACTTGTGTTTCTTAGGAATGTATTGCCGAAATATTACCCTTCCTTTGAAGAGAACAATAACTTCATCAACTGCCAGATGTTCTGTTGGATTATACAGTTCGTAAAATTTATTGTTCAGGGTGTCAAAAATATTTCTTATTTTCCAGAGCCTGTCATAATGTGGGTCATCATGGTTACGAGGGTTATCTACATTTTCAAAGTGAAGAAATCTTAGAATATGGAAAAACCTGTCATGAACCATTGTCTTAGAGTTAAACGGAGTGAAATATTGTTCTTCTCTACTCCAGTAATCTTTGAGACGATCATGCTGATCGTGACCCACTTGAATTATGATGGCAAAAAATCGGTACAGTTCCTCCATTGTGACATCAGGCTGCTGTGCTGTCTTACCAGCTTCATCTAGGGAGGCAACATATTGGTGAAAATATCGGTTTGTTTCTCTCAGTAATATTACAAAAATCTGCTGGAAGAAAAGAAAAAATATTGTAAATGGAGAGGATGCAGGCGAGATATTAGGGGCATCTGATTGCTTGATACCATTTGGGAGTCCAGTGAAATCATGGATACTGGCAGTATCTGTTTCTCTTCTATCACCAAATTCAATTTCTAATTCCTCTTCATCTGAGGAAGAAGGAGGAGGAGGAGGAGGTGGAGGAGGAGGAGGAGGAGAAGAAGAAGAAGAAGAAGAAGCAGAAGAGGAAGCATTCTGATTGCCTTCAATCAATTCGTTTAGTTCTTCCAATTCTTCGCCTGACTCATCTTCCATCAAAATTTCCACAATTTCCGGTAATTCCATCAATTTGGAATATCTTGCTTGCTTTCGAGGTTCCATTTCTATGTCCCAACTAAGTCGCACTAGTGTCTTCAAATACTAGTTTTTGGCACTTCAGTTCACAGTTCAGATAATACCATGTTATACCCCGGAAACAAAATCCGCCACTGAAAAAACTGGTTTATGTGATAATTACGATAGTATTATTCTTATATTGACTGTACACATGAAACAAACAGTTTTGCCACTATGCGACTATATGTAGATAGTGCAATTTATGAAATTGTCAAACTTTTCAGTTTCAATTACAGAACAAAATATAAGCACATGGTAAATTAAAAATCCGTCACTGATATTTTCGAAACACTCCACAAATATATTTACGAACGTCCGGTGGCAACGGGAACTTGGAAAGGACTGGAGGTCAAGTTTCTGAAGTAAACATTTTTGAAAGACTGGACCTTTCTCCTTGTGTGAAAGAAAAAAGTTATTTCCAATTTGCACTTGCCAAACTGTGGGAAGCTTAAATTTTCTTTTTGCAGGAAATGAAAGCTTCATTCATTGACAAGGGTCCTGGTCTGTTGCTATAGTTTCATTACTCCTCATAAATCTATCAGGCCCAAGTGAAGTTACAGCTGCAGTGTGTTGCATAGATATGTCATTCGGTGATGAGAGGGGTAGGTGTGCCGTCACATATATATGACATTCACCTTCTAAGGTTAAGTACTATTAATTAAACTACCATAACTTTCTAAATAAGTACCATAACAAACTCTGCTGAAACTGCATAAAGTTATGGCAGTACAAATTCTGCTACACAGATTACAATGTTGGGTTTTAACAAGAGATAAAAAGCAGAACAGAAGTAACACACATAATTTTTCTGACAGCAGTGTCTGGATACTGACTACCTGAATCTTAAGCACAGTGCAGATATAATGGAAGAACTGAAAAAAATCATATTAATACATAAACAAAAGTATCAGATGCTTCATACATATATATAGATGAAAAAGTCACACATCCCACAAACACTTTATTGACTATAAACCCACAGCTAAGAGAAACCTGAGACATTCACAAATGCAATGGAGAGAAAAGTTTTAACTTGTTTACAGTAAGATTACAACTAATTCTATGAAGCACAATCCTTGTGAAGCCTAGGTCTCAAAACTGTTATTTCCTGTCAGATTTTCCAATTAAAATTTCGTATATATTTCTTGCCTCATTCACCCCAATAATGTATACTTTCTTCCGGGTAATTCAGATGCCAGGGGATTACCCAGAAGAAAGCATACAGCATTCAGAACATTGTGAAAGTTTGAAATCAAGAATAAAACACTCCAATAATGTTTGGCAAAGTACATATTATGAAACTCCCCATTAACCCTTCTGCGTGGAGTGACGAGCACTGCTCGTCATGCTGCATGCTCTCAATCATTTGTCTATACCTCGACAACATAGGTAGCAAATGTAATCGGGCTGCTTTGTGCTTGTTTGTGAAGGAGCTGGCTCTCTTATGGTGTGGGAGACAGTTACTAGAAATTATGTCTTCATTTTTTTTTCTGCTCTCGAAGTTTGGGCTTTCTTTCTGCAGTCCCTAATTTCACAGACGGTTTTATGCGTCCCTCTAACAGTGAAATGCAACAGGAAACAAATGTTATCGCTATCGTCAAGTACCTGAGTTATGTAGCTTTGAAATGGTGTATGATATCACCCTCATATAACAATAGACTGTTTGTTTCTTCACTGCTGTTTTCGGGTCTGGATTTCATTTGAAGCTGCAGTCTGTTGCAATGATGGTGTCAAGTAGGAAGTGTTTGTTGGAGGATGTGATTGAACAAAGTTTGCTAGAGGAACTCACAGCTTCTGATCAGAGTAGTTGTAGTGATGATGGTGACTCAAGTGGGACCGATGATTTGACTGTAGTTGAGGTAATTTGTTTGGAAAGTAGTGACAATGAAAGTGATGATGTGCAATGTGCTACTGCATCCAGTGTGCCTACTTCTTTGAGTGCTACATTTATGTGGGAGGGCACGATGAATTATGTAGGGTAAAGGGAACAGTTTGTTGATAACTATGGGCCTCAAAATGAAGCACAAAATGAAACTCACTGTGCTAAAGTGTTCAAAATGTTTTTTGATGACCAACTGGTGGAACTAATAGTATGCGAAACAAACTCTTATGCAGCACAAAAAATACAAGCCGGAAGTTTCATTCCATTGCGTTCCAGAATGCGGGACTGGAAACCTGTCACTAAACACGAAATGTATGTTGTGCTAGCACTTTTCATGCTGATGGGAATAATACAGAAACCCACACTACGTTCATATTTTTCAAAAAAATTTATTTTGGCGACTCCAGTCTTTGGTTCTATTATTTCTATGGATCGGTTTGAATCAATCTGCAATTTTTTGCATTTCAACAACAACAACCATATAGGAACACACCAGGGACCATCCAGACTTTTCAAAATCTATCCAGTCCTGTCCCATCTCAACACAAAGTTTCAGAGTTTGTACTTACCTGGGCAGAACATTGCAATAGATGAGTCACTAACGCTATGGA
>Ga0123352_10017496_pt1 | contig 11426 bp, 2 predicted proteins | sample TergutLab28metaG_FD_89700 | JGI IMG/M metagenome (GOLD analysis project Ga0123352, IMG submission 89700) | Labiotermes labralis P1 segment gut microbial communities from Petit-Saut dam, French Guiana - Lab288 P1 | ecosystem: Host-associated > Arthropoda: Insects > Digestive system > Gut ...
GAGAAGAAGACGAAGAAAAAGAAGAAGAAGAATACGAAGAAGAAGGAGAAGAAGACGAAGAAAAAGAAGAAGAAGAAGAAGAAGGAGAAAAGAAGAAGACAAAGAAGAAGAATACAAAGAAGAAGAAGAATACAAAGAAGACGAAGAGAAATAAAAAGACGAAGAAGAAGAAGAAGAAGAAGAAGAAGGAGGAGAAGAAGACGAAGAAAAAGAAGAAGAAGGAGAAAAGAAGACAAAGAAGAAGAAGAATACAAAGAAGAAGAAGAATAATACAAAGAAGACGAAGAGAAATAAAAAGACGAAGAAGAAGAAGAAGAAGAAGACGAAGAAAAAGAAGAAGAAGGAGAAAAGAAGAAGACAAAGAAGAAGAAGAATACAAAGAAGAAGAAGAAGAAGAATACAAACAAGACGAAGAGAAATAAAAAGACGAAGAAGGAGAAGAATAAGAAGACGAAGAAAAAGAAGAAGAAGAAGAAGAAAAGAAGAAGACAAAGAAGAAGAAGAAGACAAAGAAGAAGAAGAAGAAGAAGAAGAATACAAAGAAGACGAAGAGAAATAAAAAGACGAAGAAGAAGAAGAAGAAGAAGAAGTTAAAACACACGGCTGACGTGACAAATTCTGAGGTTGGGTTACCACAGCATCACTCGCATTAATGATCTATAAATAGCATGCAGTAATAGATTCTTTAAAGATGAATGTCTTTCTATCTAACCAACTAACTAACCAACCAGCCAACTAATTAATTCCACAGAGCACAGTGGGTCTTGAGAAGCCAATAGCTCCTCAGCTAGTCAACAAATTCCCTGCACTTTAGGTTCATGGCCGTGTTCACAACAGCCTATCACTGGTCCCTATCCTGAGCTAGAATAATTAAGTCACCCATCCTACTTCTGAGAGACCAATTTTAATATTATACTCCATCTGTGTCCAGGTCTTCCAAAAGGCACTTTCCTTCAGGTTTTCCGACCGAAAATCTGAATTAATTCATATTTCCACGCGTGCCATATGACACACAAATCTAATTCTCCTCCATTTCATTAACCTAATGACCTTGGGTGACAAGCGCAAATCGTGGATTTCCTCACTTTGCATGTTTCTCCAAACTGCTATTAATTCCTGTCTCTTAGATTCATATAAATTTCTTATTACCAAGTTCTCCAAACACTCTCAGTCGACAATCTTCATGTTTGCACCGCGCATCAATGATAATTAAACACTTTATAATCCAACCAATGCACAATATACAATATGTAGATACAATTAAAATTATAAAATATTTAAAAGGGCTCCAACATGTTTCGGATCACAGAGGATCCATCATCAGGGAGCCTTGTACAGTGCTTGGCTAAAAATCACAAGAATTATTCTATCGCGTCCATTGACATGGGCAAGGTCGGTGTTATGGCAGCATATTCTGGCCCGTTATGTGTCTTCACATACAGTGAACTACACACATGCACAATGGGTCAGAATATGCTGCCATAACACCGACCTTGTCCATGTCAACGGACAAGACAGAATAATTCTTGTAATTTTTAGCCAAGCACTGTACAATGCTCCCTGATGATGGATCCTCTGTGATCCGAAACATGTTGGAGCACTTTTAAATATTTTATAATTTTAATTGTATCTACTTATTATATATTGTGCACTGGTTGGATTATAAAGCGTTTGTCTCTCAGTCGACGTTCTTCCTGCGGTGTGAGAAACCAAGTTTACACATCCACACAAAGAAAAATGCATAATTATAACTTGTAGGGGTTTCTAACAATCTTTACGTTTTTCATAATAATAAGCATTGCCTGAATTTAATAGGTTCTTAATTTCTAAGCCAAAGCAATTTTCATCTGTCGGCGTCGTTCCAAAATATTAAAAATTTGACATGTTTTCTAAGATTTCTTATGCAAAACAGTATATTTACTGGAAGAAGTTTATGTAGGCCTTTTGTTAGTAAAGTTAAAATTATATGGAATAATTCCTAGACATAAGGCGTTTATTAACCTTCTTTCAATTCCTGCAGCAGTTTTGAGATATTACTAAGAATCTGAGATAACTAACTGCTTTACCGACAATAAGGGTTGCAAATGTTGTGTTAAAATGGCACAAACAAGTCCCTGGGATAAAAAGTGAAAAATAACAATTGAACAAAGAGCAGGACACATTTTGAGGCGTGGAACTAAAATCGGACATCAGAATAACAGCAGGTGCTTAACAACTCTTTCAACGGCACACACTTCACAGGTATCGTCACTGCACTGATTCTTTCGAAAATCAGCTTTGTATATAAGCAGTGTATAAGATGCGTTGATTTGCTGGACGCCTGTAAGATTCGTTTGGATCCTCCTTAACTCGGAGGAATATTTTTGTGATAAACGTCCCAAAGTGTGCGTAGGTATGAAGCAGAGATATCTCACAATCAATTAAAGTTTTACATTACTATACCCTTATAACAGATAACATAACCTAATTCCAATCACAATCTGTCAAAAAAAAAACTAAAATAAAAAAAAAAGTTACAGCAACACGACTAAGGGCGACATCTGTGAAAGAAACAAACAGTATGGGAGCCTCACTCAATGCCTCGAAACTCAGTCGGTATATGGCACATAATCACGTTTATAGCAGCGCTCTTGGCACATGTGTGAAGTATTTACTATAGATAAGCAACAAATACCGGTCGGGGGGTGATTCTAGCAGTTTTCCAACTTATCACCGTAACAACCCCAGCATCTAAGGTTGCCATTATAATAAATTCAATTAATACGTGCCGACATCTAAAGGTAAATTTTCCAGTGATGTGCACGATTGCAATTCGCATGTCTAACTAACGACATGCCCTTGCATAACACGTAAGCGTCTTAGATTGTAGGCGGAAAATTGCAAAGGGGAATTCCATCCAATCCTAACACTTATTACGACGAAAGATTAACCATTTAAATTCCGAGTTAAATCCCATCTGCCATTTGCTGGCATTATTAGGAGCTCACCATATTCTCCACATTGGCAGGATAAGGGTTAATATGTGTCAGCGACTTTTTTCTGAGCTCTCGTATCAGCATTGAAATTAGAAAACTATAGCAGAGATGCGTGATTTCAGACTTACGCCGCAAAGGACATGACAGCTGCGCTCTTCTGGGTTGTCACAAAGCGAATAGTGATAATTTCTTGCCGATGTTTCGGGACCGTACCGGTCCCATCTTCAAGGGTCCTCGAAGATGGGACCGATAAGTTTGTCCCGAAACGTCGGCAAGAAATTAGCACTATTCGTTGCGTAATAACCCAGAACAGCACAGTTCTAGCAGAGACGTGTTTTAAGAATAGCATGAGACTATGTCACAGCCCACTAGTAACAGAAGTCCCTCTCTTGAAAATGTAATAAGTAAAATAACACTCTTTGATCAGATGTTCTATAATAAATCGTTCATATATTAGAAGCAGATTTCCAAGCAACTGGTAAATGCAAGCCTAAATGCTAAGTTCGGTGAATTTATTAAGCAAAGTTAAGGAGTATGGTTAGCACCAGCGACGGCTTGGAATCATCGGTGATCTTATCAGTGAGCAGACTAAAGTACACTTATTAATCAAACTTAAAGACTCTGAAGGAACCGTAAAGGTTAAACTACACAGTATAGAGTCATCATTTTATCTGACCAATATCGTTGGTCATTTCTCACCGATATGCCACCGCGCATATGAGCAGACCAATTTGATGCTTGTACGACCGTGCATCACTGATACAATAATATAGACAACCAACTAGATACAACAATAACAATTTATTGATGATTTCAATCAGCTCAACATGTTTTGGGCGATAATTTCGTCCATCCTCAGGAGCACTAGACTGTGTGTACAGCTTATGGCACAACGCACCGACGATACTGCCGGCCGGCAGCATCGTCGGTACATTGTGCCATAAGCTGCAAACACAGACTAGTGCTCCTGAGGATGGACGAAATTATCGCCCAAAACATGTTGAGCTGATTGAAATTATCAATAAATTGTTATTGTTGCATCTAGTTGGTTGTCTATATCAGTGTTTCCCAACCGCCGGGCCGCGCCGTGGATCTATTATACCGGGCCGCGAGAGGTTCTCCTGGAATTTGTCATTTTAGTTTTCTAAGAATTTTTCATGAATAAATATTTTATAGTGGAAATATTCTGTGGAGAATAATATTCGTGAATGTGTCGAAAAGCTCGGACCCAGATATTGGCCTGAGGAAACTAAAATATGCTACAAGATTTCATTAGTCTAATGATTGATAACTAATTTAACCCTTATCCTCCCAACGTGGAGAATATGGTGAGCTCCTAATAATGCCAGCAGATGGCGGATGGGATTTAATTCGGCGTTTAAAGAGTTACATGTAATTTTGTATTTGTCAACATGCCACACTGCACACATAAGTGTACTAATACACTTTATAATTATGCCATAATTAATTATTCATACTTATGTTAGTTTAACGTATGAACTAAAAAAAATAGAAAGGTATTTATGAGTAAATATGTTGGGACCGGGCCCTCGTCTTATGAAAAAAGAATTTACTGGGCCGCGGTCTCACAGAGGTTGAGAAACACTGGTCTATATTATTGTATGAGCAGACCACTCGGCGGCTACGGTCCAAAAAATAATCGACCCGATAAGTAATAGACGATACTGTGCAGATAAAATAATGTCACCCTCCGTATGATTCCCTGCTTGATTAAGTTTAGAACAGGAGCTTGCCAAATGACCAACTATTTCAACTTGGAAGAATAATACGTACTACTGTGAAACCTGCCATTGTCATAAGTAATTTTTCTGATGTAGTCCTCGAGCCAACGATCTCCTGAAACCCCATCCCAGAGTAAATCACAAATCTGAAACTAAAAAACACAAGCCCCGAGAAACACCCGTGTTGATCTACATGTTCCCAGGAGAAGACGACGCCGGTGGGTTTCGACAACCCATTAAGAGAAGTCGCGTGGAACTCAGCTCAACAGCACTACACACTAGGAGATGGATGACAGACGAATAAGGGTTCGATTTCCGACGGCATCGAACCTTAACTAGCCTCCTGTTCGATGTGCATCTAGAGCTCTTTCCCACAGGATAAAGCGGATGGCGCACGAGGGTGACAAATCACTTCCATCTAGTACATTTACGGGCTCCACAATCACAACACATAAATGAATTTTCCCCTTCGCAAATGCAATGATTATACCGCCATGATTACCACGTAATGGTGAATTTGCCATTAATGGATGGGATTTATAATGTGCCCCATTTACGAACATAATCCCTTTACAGTGACATAGCTTCTCGTGGCCCAAATTATAGTATCAGTTTCCTTTTCAGGCTTAGTTAAACCGAACACATTCTCATTAGGTAGCAGAATACAACTCTATAAACATTTGCTTTGAAATTGCCTGTAATTGGTCCTCAGTCTGGTATATCTTTGTAACCTGCTCTCTTGCTACTATATACACTAGCGGAAGTTAATGAGTGATAATTGGACTTACCTTGTAGTACAGTAAGAATATCTGATATCACATAATTATCCTCCAGCTATAACCCTGGAGTGAAACAAGATAGTGAGCCAATTAATTCACTCATCTCCCACTTCCATAAACAACGTATCAAGTTCGTCGTTGTGCGTTATTCTACTGTTCTTCGAGTGTTGCTCTAACAGCCGCCAGGTGGGAGTTACAGCTGTTGTATAAGGTAGTGTTTCTCAACCTTTGTGAGACCACGGTCCGGTAAATTCTTTTTTCATAAGACGAGGGTCCGGTCCAAATAAATTTACTCGTAAATACCTTTCCTTTTTTTTTTAAGTTCATACATTAAAGTAACATAAGTATTAATAATTATGGCATAATCATAAAGAGTATTAGTACACTTATGTATATGGTGTGGCATGTTGACAAATAAAAAATTACATTTAAATTAGTTATCAATCACTGGACTAATGGAATCTTGTAGCATATTGTAGTTTCCTCAGGCCAACATCTGGGTCTGAATTTTTCGACACATTCACGAATATTATTCTCCTCTGAATATTTCCACTATAACACATGTATTCATGAAAATTGCTTAGAAAACTAAAATGACAAATTCCAGGAGAACCTCTCGCGGCCCGGTATAATTGATGCCAGGATCCGGTACCGGGCCGTGGCCCGGCGGATGAGAAACCCTGTTCTAGACAAAGCAACAGGAGGCTGGCAGAAATTACACAGCGAGCCTCACAGTTTGTGCTCTTCGACAAATACAAGAATAAATCAGCTTCAAACGGTGACCGATTGGGAAGGACGTCAAAGGAAGTGGTCACACACTATTTTTATGTATTTTCACAACATGACGGTTCAACCGGGGACGCCCCTAACTCTGTGGTGCGGTATCACCGTCATGTTTGGTAGGACATGTGAACAGTCTGGTTTTGAGTATCAAAGACATCCATTTAGTAATATATATTTCTTCACATATGTTACGCAAAATATGGACATATACAGATACAGTTACAAAAATAGCAGTAGCAAAATTAGCAATCATTATATAATTATTAGTTGGTGTACTCATATTAGTAAACTGTTCTATAATAAAGAAATACAAATGGTTCATATTAGTTGTCATTCTTAAGTATACGAACTGACTGTCATATTCACAGTAATTCTACTGTGCAGGGAACATCAAAGCTTCCTAATGAGATTCACACTCATCAGCAACAGATATATCACAAATGTAATAAATACTTCAAAAATGTAACACTTTCACTGGTTCTGCCACATTCATAGTCTAATACAAGACATAAACCAAACCACAATAGTCACGGCAGCTATAGACCAGCGCCACCCACCACGGCCACATGGACCAACCCCCACAGCACATCATTTAACTTCTATAAGAGAGGCAAAGAACAAGGAAGGACAGTGATCAATATCAACATACCAGCAACTAATCACTTCCACACTATGCATGATATGCCTGACTTGGAAACACTGGCCCTTCCAATCTGTATGTATCATATCTTAGACATGGCAAGTGCGGGAATTGTGTCTCAGTATCTCTCATCAGTTAATGGTCCTATTCATGGCTTGTCAACAACACAAATTACACGCAAGGTTTAAAGTTTGCCATTGTAGTGAAGAGAAGATTCTTCTGAGTTGCGAAGCCATGGAATGTAGAGTGTGTACTATGTTTAAGAGAAACATAACCCAAAAATTAGTACAACAGAAATAAAGCTAACATGGGGGTTATGTATGCCAAAACATAAGAAAAAAAGAACGCGACCATTTTTAAGCACAATTAAATCGTAATCTATCAAAACATAATACTACCACATTCTTGTACATAATGGCAAACAGGAAATCCCAGAAATCAGATGAGGATGCACACAGAAAATAACACAGCAAATGGAAAATTAACATAAGAGATCACACTGCATCAATACCAAGCCCCTGCAAGCAACATCACAACAGTTAAAACACACTGAAAGGTAATCAAGATATAAGAACAAACTGGGTGTCTAAAATGTAAATACACTTTTGATTTTACAGCATTTAAATCGGAAGACGTCTTCATTTTTTTATTATTATTCCTTACACATCTTGTTTATATAACCCAAATTTGCAAAGAGATGTATACAGTGAGAAGATCCCCATGATTGATTAAGCATGATGTCTTGAAGGCATATGAGGGGAGAAGCAGTATAACTCGACACATTTTGAACCTCAGCTCTAAACAGAGATTAAGTATTCTGCCTCATGTTCTGGCCACTGTACCCTTAGCAAAAGAGCTTCCAATACCCATCAGACGGAAGCTTGGGTAGATACTGGTGGTGGGCTGGACAACGTGGAGAAAAGTAATTACCCACATCAGGAATCAAACAATTCCGCAGCTGTCCAGTTTGCAGCCTAGTCACTATACCACCTCAGCCACCCCGACTCCTTAAATAGACGGTACATGTTTAATTTGACATCTAAAATGATGACAATAAACTAAGAGCAATAAGGATAAACTACTGCAATAGGAGAAAGAAGCCATCACCACAACTCTACCAGTGGAAGCGATTCAGCTTCACCAGATCTTATTCATCTTCCAATTAATATGGCCCACAATAATGTTCACTTCTTAATACAACCCAGTATAAATGTCCAGTTTTCTGCCACACACAGCACAGGCAAAGTATTATGACAAAAGTCACAGGGTGGAGAAGAAACTAGATTGTACTCTAACAAGTTTTGGTATACTGGTAACAAGATTTTATGTTATTTTCAGTTCAACTCGAGTTCCCTCAAAAGAAACAAAACTACATCCAACTCAGTGTCTGTAGTGCAGTACAGTTGGGCAGGGAACAGGGAGATCACTAACTCCAATACCTGTATCAATTCTTTTGCTGACTCAACCAGAGGACTGGGTATCTAGAGGTAGCAAGGAGCACAGCAAACATAAGATATCATGACAATTCATTACTACAAACACCACTTTACAACTACAAAGTGTATGAATTACAGGTTTCTTCTTGAGAGATTCCTTGAAACAGCCCTACCCAAACCTCCAAGTAAAGCTAACTGCCCACCCCTGCACAAGGATCATGTACTCGAATGGGCCAAACGATCAAGCACTGATGCATCAAATTTTATACAAATAAGCAAGTGCGCATTAAGCATCACAGCAATTGCAGACACATCAAACACATCTCCAACTGACACACACACACACAGTTCTCTAATACCATGAAACAATGTGCAGTAATATCAGTAATAAATTACCAGGAATACAGCATGTTTTATCATACAAAGTTTGGTATGGCCTTTCTGAATTCAACAGCGTACTTGCAGATAATCTGTAAATGACAGCCACACAACGGGCACTGATTTTGTACTTTGTTTGCTAATTAATAAAATATAATTATATTATTAAATAAATACCGACAAATGCATTTGTTGGTATTTACTTAATACAGGTTATATACGAAAGGAAGCAATTTAAAATAGGGTTAATCCAACCCACTGGTTCCCAAATTCCTACAGTCCCTGGAGTATCTCGACATGTTTCTCTCTGCAGAATATCACGTCAAATGCTATCTTTTCCGCCAACATTCAAATTACGAAGAGTGGAAAATAAGTCTGCTGCAGTGAATCACTTTGTACATCACCTAGGTATCATAACATTCAGTCAGATGCCATGGTAACAAATTCTCCCGTGTCTTGCCATCATTCAACTGAGGAACAAATTTCTGATTGGCATTATGATGTCATGTTATATTCCAGATCCAATCAGTCACAAGATTTTTATACAAGCGACTGCAAAAATGTGTAATTGAGAAAAATATATTGACATTATTTTTTTTCTGTGAACTGGGAAAAGACCACTATTACTCGTGTTCCGGGGTGAAACACCTTCATCTAGCTTGATGAAAACCAATGTCTGATAGTTTGAGAACCATGACTAATAAACACACACTACTGCTACTACTATTACTACTATAACTGATACAGACACATGACATCTGTTCCTTTGTACAGTCAGCATATTGAGCAATGAACCTAAATGAGATAAAATCATGCAGATCGCCAATTCAAACATAAAATCATACTGTATAGTGTCTACATAAAAATAACAGACAGAGAAAGCTTACTATGAGATCCTTACAACAATCTTCCCACATGCCAAGTCAGAATTACTGTCAAGTAATGAAACAGTACCTTGACCTGATCTAAGCTCTGTTACTTCACATCTGCCTTTATGGGTAAAGCAAGCAAAAGGCAAGGCAAGGCAAAAAACTGCATCTATTCAGTAACCATATCAGCAGTACCACATGGCAGACTGCATTTAACAATAACTTTCCTATACTATGACAGTATAATCACAGTATGGCACACAAAACATATTTTAACATGACTCTGACCTGGCTCCACATTACACTTCAAGATGCCATGAGACCAAAATAGTGGTCTTTACCTGCCATTACTTTACAGCAGAAACATTCTGCTATAGACCATTTCTTTATTAGATTAAATTGCAATAATTTTTTCATTACAAGTCAGGTAGCATCAACTGAAAGACGTACTAGGAATGATGATTTGCGAAGGGGCTAGCACTGGCTGCAGCCTGTTTTATGACAGCACTTTCTTGAAGGCAGCAAGATAATCAGAGGATAGCTGGTTGCCATACTAAGAATATAACCTGGAGCCTTCCACACATGAATCAGGAGTAATAACCACTTAACAATGACACTCATTAAGTTCCAAACCATAAAACTAATGTATTAAGGATAATGCATCAAAAGAAAGTATACTTTCAAATATAGAAGTAGAAATGCAAGTAATATAACCGCTTTTGTCTTTCTTGAATGCCCCATATTTTCATAAAAGTTGCAAATAATACTCACTTTAATGACAATCTGTGATGTCATGTGGAAGAAAATCACTGGTAATGAATTCTGACAGAAGCATTAACACCCAGTAACAACATTAATGACAATCATCGCTACTTACACAGTTCCATTCACAGTTGTAGTAAATGCTTCATCTTACTTTGCTAGTACTAACTTTGAGCTTTTCTATATATACCGGTATATCTGTGGAAATATCCCACACTATCTACACTAGACAGAATAAATTAAAGTAGGTGCAACAAGCAGTTCCATATAAAATATCGAGCAGGTAATATACAAGCATAACAGACATGCCACAAGTTAAAGAAACACATAAGCTGCCAACACAAATATGTGAGATTACAGCTGGTGATGAATACGTGAAATGATAACTAAAAACTACCAAACACCGTTACAATATTCATACAAGAGCACATCTTCTGCCTAAAATATGGCAAGAACACTGACAAAATAAACATGGCAGAAATATAACTTTTGGAACATTTCTATTTACATGTACATGGTACTTGCTTACATAACAGCACAGTAAACACCATATCATGCTCATCCAACACATCCAGTGGAAGGAGAAAGGAGAAGAGGATGATGTCAATAACCATGCCGCAGACACGGCCACACTTTTCAAAACTATCAACTTCCCAAGTTAAACTTCTGCTAAACAATTTTAGTTGCATATCAAGACCTCGGGTCATGTGAAATTCTCAGTGACTAAATGTAATGAAGTTTTTAAAGACATCAGCTCTGTCAGTTCCTAATAATGCTGACAGCCTTCAAGTGACTGGAGTTTCATTCTATACTGATGTGGCAGATTACTGTGATGACTAATGCACCTTTCGATAGTATCAGTTTTAGACATAAAGGGTTTAAAGACCTTTCCATTGTGTTCTTTGGATTCAGAACCAGAATGACACTTTTTTTTTTGGGGGGGGGGGGGGTTTTTTGAGACTTTTTTACACAACAAAAGTAGGGAACAAAAGGATAGAAAAAGAGTACAAAGACTGGGGGGATTTGTGAAATAAAAAGAAAACCAAAAAAAAACCAAAAAAA
>Ga0123352_10017499_pt1 | contig 11425 bp, 14 predicted proteins | sample TergutLab28metaG_FD_89700 | JGI IMG/M metagenome (GOLD analysis project Ga0123352, IMG submission 89700) | Labiotermes labralis P1 segment gut microbial communities from Petit-Saut dam, French Guiana - Lab288 P1 | ecosystem: Host-associated > Arthropoda: Insects > Digestive system > Gut ...
CCCCATAGGATAATCGCGTCTCGGCATTTTCGCTTAAAGAGGATATTTTGCTCCAGTTGATTGCGCTCCTCCTCTGATAATGGTGGTATAAGGCTCATAAACTCTGGGTCTATCTGTGGAATTATGTGCATCAAAATACTCCTTTCGTGTAATTTATTTGCAGTATATCACGCAAATATCTATTGTCAATATTTTTTGGGCAATTATATATCATTCTACACTAAATCTATTGACGCGGTGTAATTACATAGAGTATAATCATGGCAGATAAGCACGAAGGGAGCTAAAGCCATGATTAACAAGGATTTTAATTCAATAATAGAACTTTTGAAAGCTTTTCCAGATGAGCAGTCTTGCATTGAACATTTGGAAATACTACGCTGGAATGGCTATGTAATTAGTCCTTTTGACACTGCCTCCAAGGTGTACAAATGCAAGGGCAATAAATACAAGTGTAAGAACACAGGCAAGTACTTCAACGTTAAAACCGATACCCTTTTTGACAATACGAAAATTCCTTTGCAAAAATGGTTTCTGGCTATTTGGCTTGTTACTTCGCATAAAAAAGGCATCTCTTCTATGCAGTTGGCAAGAGATATTGATGTTACCCAGAAGACATCTTGGTTCATGCTACATCGCATAAGAAAGTGCTTTGGCATTGAGAACAACAATGACCTAGACAACAATGTAGAAGTGGATGAGACTTATGTTGGTGGTAAGAATAAGAACCGTCATAAGAATAAGAAAGTGGAACAATCTCAGGGACGTAGTGCGAAAGACAAAACCCCAGTTGTTGGCATGGTTGAGCGCGGCGGCAAGCTAAACGCTCGCAAAGTGGAAAATGTACAAGCGCATACTTTGACCAGTGAAATCATACAGAGTGTTAAAACATCTGCAAATCTCTACACGGACGAGTGGGTAGGTTACAACGGGGTTTCTAAGCTATACAAACATGCAATCGTCAATCACGGACAACGCGAATATGTAAATGGTGACGCTCATACCAATACACTAGAAGGCTTTTGGTCTTTACTAAAGCGTGGTATTATTGGCATATATCATTTCGTGTCTAAGAAGCACTTGCAAAATTATGTTGATGAGTTTGTTTTTAGATACAATACTCGGCATAACTCAGAGAGTGGCAGGCTTAATTTCTTGCTTGCTAATATGGGTGTTCGAACTACTTATAGGAGGTTAGTGCATGGATAACAAAAGAAAAATAACACATGAAGGTGAAATTATACTTGGTGACAATATTATACCCTGCTATGTCTTGGAGGACGGCACAAGAGTACTATCAAGCATGAGTATGCAGTTTGCATTAAGGATGATTGAAAAGCCAACGACGGGGCATAACCCTGCGTCGAGATTGCCAGAAGTTTTGGCACAAAAAAGCCTGCAACCCTTTTTATTTAAGGATAATAACGTCGTCGGTTATGAGCCTTTGATTTGCTATAAGGGAAATGCACGAATAAATGGTTACGAAGCAAATACATTGGTTGATTTGTGCGATGCCTTCTTAGAAGCGAGAAATACAATAAGGCTATCGCCACGACAAAAGATAATAGCCGACCAATGCGAAATACTTGTACGTGGTTTTGCAAGAGTTGGCCTTATTGCTTTGATTGATGAAGCTACTGGTTATCAATACGAACGCGAAAACGATGAACTTCAAAAAATCCTCAAGGCGTATATTAGTGAAGCACTGTTGCCGTGGCAAAAAAGGTTTCCTGATATATTTTATCGTGAATTGTTTAGGTTAAATGGATGGAACTTTGATGTAAAAGGGATAAAAAAACGTCCATGTGTAGTAGGGACATGGACAAACAAACTCGTTTATGACCAACTTCCCCCTGGAGTACTAGATGAACTAAAAAAGGAAACTCCTAAAACGCCTAGCGGGAACAGAGTACACAGATACCATCAGTTATTAACAGAAGATATAGGCAATTCACACCTTGCAGGGCAAATCAATCAAATCATAACCCTATTTCAATTGTCTGATAATATGCAACATATGTGGGCGCAATTTGAAAAATTACAATGGCGACAGATGGGACAAATGGAACTACCGTATGCATTTGATGACAAAGGCCACACCATAGCTCCAGTAGAAGAAAGCACTTTATCCAACTTCAACAAAAACCTAAAAACAGCCCTAGAATACAAAGAAGCAACCCAAATCTAACGGGTTGCTTCTTTATTCTATGCCCCCAGATTCAAATTAGCGTGCTATTGGCAACGAAATCTCAATCCGCTCCCTAACGCGAGAGAATACTGCCCAATACTCACCATCATCTACATACAAGAAATGCAGATAAGCCGTAGCGGTTGCGCCTGGACGCATACTTTGGGGCTGGTAGTCTCTGAATAGGGTATTGATGCTATCCAGCCTAATCCCATCAGGCCCATAAAACGCTGGATTGCGCAAGGTAGCTGTTTCATTGCCTGTATTTGTTATCTCAATAAGCACTCTAATGGCATCGTGGCCGTTGAAATCACTAAACCGATTAGCAACTGTTACCACTTCCCAAGTAGCCCCAATTGTGACCTCGAAGCCATCAAATTCAAAGGTGCTACCAAATGACAATATATTGTACACACTAGTATCAGCAATAGTATCTGGGCTTGGTGCAACCATTTGGCTTTCACCGTTTGGATTGAATGTATTGTAAAATGCCTCATGCGATTCAAGTAAAATTGTACGCTCTAAAAGAATAGGCATTGCGTCAATTGTTGTTAAGGCACCCAAGTTTATGTCAGCAATGTCATTTAAGCGAAATCCTATACTCAAAAGCGGTTGCGGACTAGTTTCTGTAAAAAACCATAAGAATCCAATTGCTCCCCAGTCGCCCCATAAGTCTTCATGTTGTAAAAAGGCTAAAATGCGATGAACCCCAAGTTGCATGTGCAAGCCCATAGTAAACATGTGGGTAAAGATATTTGCATCAAATACGTCATTAGTGAAAATTATCGTTAGGATATGTTCACCATGCTCTGCAATGTCTGTACGCAATTCAAATCTGTAATCATCATTTAGCCCCTCCCTTCTAATGGATTCAACCAAATTGTGTATTGCTTCCAAGTTTGACAACTCAGATTGTGGCTCAGGTATTGAACTAGGCGCGGATTCTGGCAAAGGTTCAGGTGTGGAAGTAGGTGCAGAAACAGGCAACTCCTCTGATTCAATTTCTTCATTTCCTCCTCCGCAAGCGATTAACAGTCCTATTGCTAAGACAGCAATCATCAAAAACATTACGCGTTTCATATAATCATCCCCTTTTTCGACTGCATTTAACATATACAGCCATTTGCGCCCAATTATACATATGTGTACGCGTATATGCAAGTGATATTAATCGTACAATGCACACTCCCATACGTGTATTCTTTACATGAACGGAGGTAGTGATTATGGCGATTTTAGATAGGATTAAGAAGCTTAGAGATGAAAGAGGTTGGAGCAACTATAGGTTAGCAAAAGAGGCTGGGATTTCAGAAGGTTCGCTCAATAATCTTTTCAGATTAAGCAATCAACCTACAATACCTACACTTGAGGCTATCTGTGCAGGATTAGGAATAAGCTTATGCCAGTTCTTCGCAGATGGTAGTGAAGCGGTTATGCTTAACAGCGAACAGATGGAAATGTTGAATGTTTGGAATACGCTTAACAAAGAGCAGAAAATGGCATTATTGGAACTCCTGAAAAAGATGTAAGCCCCTGTGCATCGTGACATGTCATCAGGGGCTTATCCTTATTAAATTATGGAAAGGAGGGGTGATTACATGTTTAAATCAACTGCTGATTTTGACAAAGCTGTGTACGATGTTCTTGTCAAAATTCGTGACGGGGAGAACTGGGATAATATTTTGTCCGATTTAATGGATAATAACCACACAATCGTTGTTGAGCAAATCATAAAAGATGGCTATGTTAATGGACTTATGTCAGTTCCTTATCTCGTTGGGAATTTATATCCTGGTGTGCCAAGCATTACTATAGCTGGGCTACAGTATGTTGAGGGCTTGGACAACTAAGCGTCTGACTTAACGATGAAAGTAACGGAAAGCTCTGTCCAGTTGACAGAGTTTTCTTCTTTTGTTTGCATATTATAGCCTCTCACGCCAAGCACTTCTTTACCGTCTATATAGATGCCTTTTTTATCTGTTGTAGCTATTTTATATATAGGTGCTATTGCGTCCGATTTACCACCATCTGGACTTGTTAAAATAAGACCTACAAACATACCTGTTCACCTCCTTGTGTAAACTTATATATAGTTACCATTTTTTGTTCTTATCGACAGGTATATAATATGCAGGATATAAAAAAATGAGCTACACATCAGTCCAGTATGTGATACACCTACCATCCCCTTTGCAAAGATATAGCACGGGCGGGTAAGAGCCGGTTTTGGCACCTGTGCAGGCGCCCGGGAGACTCAAGCGGAGGAAAAACGTCGTTTATGCGGATGACAATCCGTACATAAACGACTTTTTTCCCCGCTTGAGGCTTCCGGGCATAGCCGGAACATGTGCCAAAACCGGCTCTTACCCGCCCGTGCGGCAGCCTAGCCCCCACACTAATCACATCACAAAACTACACGAGCTAAAGCATCCCATGTCATCAATCCAATAACACCATCCACATTCAATCCGCGCTGTCGCTGAAAGGCCATAACAGCCGCTTCGGTCATCGGGCCAAAAATACCATCTTCCGTAAGTCGTGGATCAGCACCAAGAATGTTTAGCCTTTCTTGTACTAACCTAACACTTGAGCCTTGCATACCTCGCCGCAGTATAACCCCAGAAAATGATGGCCATATGTTTTCCGGTGGAGGCGGAGGCGGTTGTGGCGGTTGCAGCGGCGGAGTAGGTGGCTGCGTAATCATCGGGGGCGGCGTGTTGACCGGATCTGTAGACGACAAATCAGGAAACGCCGTGTAAGTACCTGAAATTCGAATTTCTGTAAAGACTCCATATGTAGAGGGTCTTAAATCTTGAAGCGATAAATCCGCCGCGAGAGGTATCCGATTTATACTATTATAATTCCTAGTAATAACGCGCTCATTAATAAAAACACGCATCCGTGGACTACCCCAGATACTTCTCGCCCCAATAGATAAGATTTCTGTCTCCCCTGGTCGAGTATTTAATATAAAAGGATTATGAGATACCACCAAGTTAAAAACTGAAGAACTACTATTGGCTTCATAGGGCAGATTACCAATTCTAATCTCTTGAACGGTTGTATTTCTTCGTACGGCATCTTCGACTTGCCCTTCGTTGTAGTTTAATCTAAAAATACCGTTAATAAAGATTTGATGTCCAATTCTTGTCCAATTTCCGACTCTATCGGTATATTGGCCTTGGATAATACCATTACCTACCTGTAAAGAAGGTATCCATGTACCATACTGAAAATCAGCACTCATAAGGCTCATCCCCTTGTTTAGTTTTTAATGATACATATTATGTAGGTTTTTTGTTTTTGCTCCGAAATTTGTCCAGCAATATTGACTTTGACGTTACGTAATAGTTTATACTCTTTATATAAGGAGGATCGGATGGAATACACAACCAATAAATTATCAAAGCTATCAGGCATAAGCGCCCGCACCTTACGCCATTATGATGAGATCGGTCTTTTAAAACCTATGAGAGTAGCTTTCTCTGGGTACCGGATATACGGGCAAGGCGAAGTAAATACACTTCAACAAATTCTTTTTTTTAAGGAGTTTGATTTTTCACTTGAAGATATAAGGGAGAAACCACAATGTCAGACAAAGAAAAATTCGAGGGCTTTAAACAGGCCATCATCAACGAAAACGAAGAAAAATACGGAGCAGAAATCCGTGAAAAGTATGGTGCCAATGTAGTAGAAGCGTCCAACGCCCACATGAAAGGATTGACACAAATGCAATACAACCAAAGTGAAAGGCTGCGCCATGCATTAGAAGACGCATTACTATCAGCTATAAACATAGGCGACCCAGCCAGTGAAGCAGCCCAAAAAGCTTGCGATCTGCACAAAGAGTGGCTCAGCGTCTTTTATCCCCACTACACCAAGGAATATCATATAAGCTTAGGTGAAATGTATGTATCAGACGAACGATTTAGAGCGCATTATGATAAGCTCGCTCCAGGATGTGCAGAGTTCTTGCGGGATGCCATAAATATCTATTGTGAATAACATCTCACGCATACCCTTCATTTAGTCGGGGATACTTCTTAGTAACTCGCTTTTGAAGGATGATAGGAATGTTGGAAAAGATACTTCAAACAGGGCTTACATCTCTAATAGCCATAATTGCACTATTTATTCTTACTCGGATTATGGGCAAAAAGCAGATGGCACAGCTCAATTTTTTTGACTATGTAATCGGAATTTCAATTGGCTCCATAGCCTCGGAATACGCCGTTGTACGTGATATACATGCGGCGGAAGGACTGACCGCCATGTCAGTATTCACGCTGTTTTCTCTTATTCTTTCATATATAAGCATGAAAAGCTATAAGGGAAGAAAATTGTTGGATGGTTCTCCTGTAATTCTTATAGAAAACGGAAAAATCATAGATAAAAGTTTAAGAAAAACCCAAGTCAACATCAATGACTTGCTAGAAGAATGTAGGCAAAAAAACATTTTTGATATAGCTCAAGTTGAATTTGCAATATTAGAAACCAGTGGGCGGCTTAGTATACTGTCAAAATCCCAAAACCGCCCACTAACCCCAAAAGACATGGAAATCCCGGCCCCATATGAGGGGCTATGTACTAATATCGTAATTGATGGTAAAATTATCAATAAAAATGTAGATGAAGCATGGCTAATGGAAGAGCTTACAAAGCAAGGTATTTCAAGCTATAAGGATGTTTTGCTGGCCTATTTAGATACATCAGGAATCCTTCGTATCCATTATGCTTCAAAATAAGCAGAAGACATTAAACACCTAGGAGCGTATAAAATGAAGGTCAAGACATTTAATGCCAATGATATGAGACAAAATACTTACCTATACTATGATGAAGAGTCAGGTGAAGGGGTCTTTATTGATGCCGGATGCAGCAGTTCTGATATTGTCTCAGCTGATTTATTTATTAAAGAGAGTGTTCTCACTATAAAAGGTGTATTACTAACACATGGCCACTATGACCATATTATTGGTGCTGAGGGGATTAGAGGCATAGTATCTGCCCCTATTTACAGCCATGAAGCGGAGCTATCAATGCTTTCAACCCCCAGCATAAACCTTTCCACACGTATTGGGGGAAATTTGGTGGTTTTAGCGGAAAAAACTTTAAAAAATGGAGATGTTTTTTCCTTAAAAAATACCCAACTAAAGGTTTTACATGTACCCGGCCATACCTCTGGTGGGGTTTGTTACTATGATGAAATCAATGGAATATTGTTTTCTGGGGATATACTTTTCAAGGAGTCTATTGGCCGTTCGGATCTTCCAGGAGGTAATCATCAGGAGCTAGTAAAAAACATAGTTGAGAAGCTTTTCATCCTGCCTGATGACACGATTGTATATCCAGGACATGGGGCAAGTACTACAATAGGCCATGAAAAAAGTTGTAATCCATTTCTTGGTTAAGAGGCCGATTCTGAATTAATTCGCTATGCTATGAAAAATAGCCCTTATCTGATTCTCAACAACTTTGTTGGGGAGAATGGATAGGGGCTTTTTTGTTACCGTGATTTTTACGGAATCGGTTCCTACTACATAGTTGCCCTCCACACCCTGGAGGGAGATAAAACCTTCTTTTTCGTCGCCCGTCAGCTTACCGCCGAAAGCAGAAAGTTGCTGTTTTAGTTTTTCGAACGTGGCACTAATATTCCTGGGTTTATCCAGTAAAAATGAAAATGGCATAAGGTACCCCTTTATAATCCAATAGAATGAATGAGAAGATACCTAAGTTATATTCAGTCTGAGATAGAAGTGTGATTATAAGATTACACCTTAGAATAAAATTTTCCACGGGTAAATTCCATCTTTATTGTCTTGCGATGCATGTAAGCTTTTATTGTATTCCGTACATCATCAGCGCTTTCTGTAGTAAAAATCAACCGTCCATGGGTTATCCCTGCTTTTTCTACCTCTTTAAGCTTATCCGCCATAAAAATAGGCACAGAGTTATACAGTATATCCCCTTTGGCATAAAATCTCGCCCCAGTCCTATCCGTTACAGCACCACTAATTACTGGGTTTCCAACCTTCATCAGTGGTATCTTTCCATAAATCACAACTTCTGTATCCATACACTTCTTCATATCCCGTATCTGTGCGAGGTTCAACTCAGGGTGAAGGGTCGCCCGGTGTACCCCTAAGCTTTTCAGCACCGCAAGCGTAGAAGAATTAAAGCAATGCACAGAAAAATCCGTAACACAACCATCTATAATTTCTCCGTAAGAGCGAGCATAATCGTTTATCACATCAATTCCTAAATCTATGCAAGCCTGCTTTTGCTGGGCGGTCAGGCAAGTAGCAACAAACTTAATCAGCACGTTTGCGCCCCTTTCCATAGGGGTTTTTTAGATTCTCCATATACATTCCCGCTCTGTTGCCGGTGTAATATCCGTCGGTATATCCTCCGCGGTCAAATACCCCAAGCATCTTGGCCTTTTGCTTTTCGGTTAGATTCTTTCCATCCAAAACAGCACGATACGCGCCAACTACCGCCCGTACATAATCTTCGCCCTTCATACGGCCTTCGATTTTAAGTGAGGCAACCCCCATATCTGCCATTTCATCAATATAATCAATCAAGCATAAATCCTTCAAACTCAGAAGCACCCCGCTTTTTTTCCCAGATTTATAAGGCAGACGGCAGGGTTGAGCGCATTTTCCTCGGTTGGCGCTTCGCCCTCCAATAAAGCTACTCATCAGACATTGCCCGGAATAAGAGGAGCACAATGCCCCATGGACAAAAATCTCCAGTTCAACCGAAGTATTTGCGGCAATATTTCTTATTTCATCTCTGGAAAGCTCTCTAGCCATTACAACCCGCTTAAAACCCAGGCTGCCCAGCAGATTCACATCTTTTAATGTTTGGGCAGTCATTTGGGTGCTGGCATGTAAAATAGCATCCGGGTACTGTTTTTTTATTTCTGCTGCAAGTCCTAAATCCTGCACAATAAAAGCCGCCGCCCCAGCATGATATGCCTCACCAACTATGGTAAGAGCATCCTTTAGCTCTCTGTCTGTCATAAGGGTGTTGACTGCCAGATATACCTTTACGTCAGCATTGGCTGCATATTCAATTGCATAGCTTAGTTCACTTCCGTCAAAGTTCCCGGCAAATGCCCTTGCCGAAAATTTCCCAGCCCCTAGGTAAACTGCATCAGCACCGGCCTCTACCGCTGCCTTCAGGGTTTTTACATTCCCGCTAGGGGCAAGTAATTCTGGCTTTTTCATTTCGTTACACCTCCAGGGCTTAATTTTCATATTGCCCGGTTTTGCTTTAGATAAAATATCCACCCTCTGAAGGTAGGATATTTTTATTAAAGCAATCCCATAAATCCATATGAAGGTTCTTAATATAAGTAGCGCCCCGCTCCTTGTCTCGAATAATTAGCTCGTCAGGAAAATCACAGAATGGGACATTGATAAACACCCAATCAACTAAAGCGGTAAAAGCCCCTGTCATGGGGGCGGTACATATGACTTTGTCTTCACCGCAAATACGTTTTGCCACATCTCGTATACGGTTCTTTAGCCCATTTCCGAGAGCAGAGCCGAGATTTTCTATTGAGCCGTTTTTATGATGTACGGTGCATACATGATCCTGAGCTGTTACGTTAATCCAAATCCGAGCGTTTTCAAATACATACTCTGTAACAGGCTGAACTAGGTAATTGGTTGCGTGGGACGCGCTAAAGTAAACATCCGCGTCCTTTACTTTACCCTTTAAGACAATAGTATCAAAGGATTCGATATCATTGGCACGGTAACATTCCGCCTTGATATGATTTATATCAGCACATTCTTCCACACTGTCTCCCAAAAGGAAAAGCATGTTCTGGATATAATGGGCTGTAGCATTTGATAAAATGGAATCATAAATAAGATCACCCTGAGCCGATTTAATCTTCCCGGCCCAGCTAGTCCCCCTATTATAATACTTCCATCCTCTAGGCCAGCTTATATAGCTTCTCATACTCAAAGCCGTGCCAAATTCCCCGGCAATAATTCGCTTTTTCAAATCCTGCATCACCTCGGAATAGCACCACTGAAATCCTACCGCAAGTACTTTATCCTCCCGCAAAGCCTCTAGGCTCTCCATTGCATCCATTGATGGTACAAAAGGCTTTTCGCATATCACATGAGAATTATTCTCTAATGCGGTTTTACAATGCCCATAATGCAAATGAATAGGCGTACATACAATGGTAAAATCCGCGGAGTGGGCCGCAAAAAAATCCTCCATGCTATCAAAAACAGGCACAATGCCATTAAACCTATCATAACAAGGGGAGGCCGATGCATAAGGGTCTGCAATGCCCACCAATTCAAGCTCCCCATCAAACTCTCCACCGAGGAAGTATTCTACATAATTGACCCCATATCCCCCGGCTCCAACCAATAATGTCCGTAGTGGTTTTCTCATTCCAAATCCCTCCAATCAATGTGCATTATATCTCATTTGTATGTTATAGTCATGAAAACAAAGGAGGGATATGCTGCATGGAAAAAGGAAAGCACAGCAAATTCAATTACAAGTCATTGAAAGAACTTCAAACAGACATTGATGCCCTAGGCCTAGACTTAGGCTGCGATGAAGATTTAAGTATCTTATCGAATCCAGTACGCCTAGGCATCCACACCGCCCCCAATGCCCTAGTAGCCCACCCTATGGAAGGAGGCGACTCAGACGACCTAGGCGGCCCAAGCTACCTAACCTTCAGAAAATACGAACGCGCTGCCGCAGGAGGCTCAGGTCTTATCTGGTTAGAATCCGTAAGCGTAAACCATGAAGGCCGCTCCAACAAACGCCAACTGTTTATCAATGAAAAATCCCTACCGGGCTTTAAATATCTAGCCAACCGCATCTACAAACACGGCAACCCCATAACCATAGTTCAACTAAACCATAGCGGAAGATATAGCAAGCCAGACGGCCCATCTGCCCCAATGATAGCCAGCCACAAACCAGAACTAGATGAACGGCTTAAAATCGCACCAGATCACGAATTAATTACCGACAATTATCTGGATAGCCTAATAGACGACTTTGTAAAAGCCGCTCTATTAGTAAAAGAAGCGGGATTCCACGGCGTAGATATAAAAGCCTGCCACGGCTATCTACTACACGAACTACTATCTTGCTTCGACCGTGAAGGAAAATACGGCGGCATCTTCGAAAACCGCAGCGCCCTAATGCTGACAATCATAGATAAAGTAAGAGAAGCCATCCCAGACC